>Ga0074199_1000363_pt1 | contig 80107 bp, 66 predicted proteins | sample EPASupsiteSAE347_FD_64528 | JGI IMG/M metagenome (GOLD analysis project Ga0074199, IMG submission 64528) | Bioremediated contaminated groundwater from EPA Superfund site, New Mexico - Sample SAE3-47 | ecosystem: Environmental > Aquatic > Deep subsurface > Groundwater > Contaminated ... | reverse complement strand
AACTATCCGTGCATCATTGTTCATTTTCGCTCTCGCCGTCACCCCACGACCATTTTGGGCGTTCTTGGTTTGACGGAGTGGGGCGTGCGCGCTTGCGCTCCCCAGTACCAAACCCAACTCGTTCGATTGGCCTGACAGTCGGATCGGGCAGCAGGGCTTCGAGACTGTGGTGGATACCAAGTGCCTTCATTACCCGAATGAATGTATCCACCGAAACACCTTGGCCCTTTTCAAGCCGACCGATGGTTCTTGGCGAGATACCGGCTTCCTTGGCAAGCTGTGCCTGGGTTGTATTCCGTGAAAGCCTTATACTTTCCAGGCGCATGCAGAGGGCCGCTTCGATCTGATCACTCGTTGCCAGTGAAAAGTCTATGTTATACGACATTTTTTGCTGATTAACCTCCGAGATTTACCATTGTCAGCAATATATTACTGATTACAAAGAAATTCAAAAGGAATATTGTAACTGGTAAAATTTTGCTTGTTAATGCGGAATTTTCCACTTTATCGGCAAAATGTTGGCGATTATCCTATGTCGGAATGATTTCCTTAAGGCCAACTGAATTCAGGTTGAGATGACATCCTTGCTTGAATTCATCCTCCACGGAGAATATTCCATCCACCATCACGAATTCAACATTCTTGTCCAAAACTAATTCCTCCGAAGAACCGCTGGTATCCCTTGCCAACCCATCCAAACCGGGAACAAATCAAGCATTTGCGCCGTAATTCGTCGGATTAAAACATAAACCAGTAACCGTTTTTGACAACTGAGCCGGTGTCACGATAAACGGAATAAAATTCCCGCGAAGATAAACTTTGGGTAGCCAGCGCCGAAGAAACTCCCGCACTTGCTGTAAAAGCTGACGGCAAAGGATTTTCTCCGATGGGAAACCCGACCGGTTTCATCCATTTTTCCAACATAACGCCGTCTACGAAACCCGTGTCTCCGGAATTCATCCCGGTTTGAGATATTTCCATTCTGGCCGTTTGGTTGGATGAAAAATAGAAAAATAAAAAATTTCTCGCCCAATTTTCATTTTTTATGCTCATTGAAGCTGATTCCACTAAAAAATTCGGACCCTGGAAAATCTTCAGCGTGATTTGTGAAGTCCCGGTAGCCAAAACCCGTAAACTGACAACATATGTCGCTGGAGCAGTGAGTGTTGCCACGACCTGTTCAATACCGTTCGAAATGAGATTCCAACCGTTGGGAACTCCGTCTCCGGAAGTGAAATTTCCATGCCAGATATCTACAGCTCCGTAGTCTTGGACGCCGTCTTCCTCGAAACTGGAATTTCGCACCAGATTATGGATAACGCGCCATTTCCACGGCGGTTGCATAACCCTACCGCGCAAAAAGCTTGCGCTCGCCAAATATTGAAGGATTCCGTCAGCCGAATCGCTTCCCAAGAAGGAATCTAGCGAATCAGGCCCGTGAATACCGGTATAAGCATCTAACCCTCTCCGGATATTGGCTAAATTCAACTTCAGTTCGCGTTCATCGGCTCGCCAACGTTGCGTGGATAAATCCAGTACGCTCGTAGAAGCAAACAAAACCAGAATCGAAAAAAAGATGATTAAAGCCAGTAAAAAATAACCCTTGCGTAAAAACATGTTTCTATTATAATTAAATTAGGGTGGGGTGTAAAATGGACTGGGGATAAGTCGAATTATTTTCGGCTTTATATTTTCCCCAAAAAATAACAATAGAAGGAGTTCAGCTATGGACAGAAAAGGTTTTACGCTAATTGAGATGTTGATTGTTGTGGCAATCGTTACGGCTCTTGCGGCAATAGCAATGCCCTATTATGAAGATTACATGGCCAGGGCAAAGACCGCCGCAACGGTGGCGACCGCACAAACGGTGGCTCAAGCAATAGCTCTTCATGACCAGGAAGCACCGTATCCGTTTAATTACGCCAGCCCATGCGTTGAGCTTATCGGAACTTACCTTCAAGAATACAGAAAAAATGCATCCAATCCATATGAAACACCTAGAGACGGGTGGGGTGCTCAGATGCTTTGGGTCGGTTCGAACGGGTTCGTTCTCTCCGCCGGACCTAACCGCATATTCGATACGAAATACAACGGCCCGGTTACAAATAGAACCGAAGCAGCTTCCTTTACCGCGCCGCTTGGCGACGATATCGGCGCTTCATGGAAACCGATGTTCTTTATTTCCAGCATCGCCAACGTCAGTGGAGCAAGCGCTACATTCCAATTGAAATTTACCCGACCGATAAAAGGTACGCCGGGCATATCCTCCTTCACCTTCTCTTGTTCAAATGCGACATATAATCCGGGCGCGGTTCGAAATGTAACGCAAATTTCCCAAAATGTATGGGAATTCACCTGCAATAACTCTCCGACAACCGTCTCAGGCGTCAACTATTACGGAGCTGTTACGGGCCAAACCGGTCCTTACTCATTAGGCGTGGCGGTAAACAACAATGTCCGATCAATGGACGGCCAATTAGGCATAGGTTACAGACCTGATCTAACCGCCGGATGGATCGCAACATACAGCATGTAATTGCGTTAAATATTTCCGGCTCAGAAAGCCATTTATAAGATCGATTCAAAAGCCGCCCCTAACCAGGTTAGGGGTGAGCTTTTTTTTTGCAGACAATCGATCGGTTCGACTTTCATCGAACTGATGATTTCTCTGCTTCTGGTTTTATCCGTTTCCTTGATAGTATTCCCAATGACCGATCTCTCAGCGAAGCGGGACAAAGAGAACCAATTACGAACCGAGCTTTATAATTTGCGACGCGGCTTGGACACGCATTATCAAGAAAAAGGTTATTTTCCCGGTTCGATTGGATTGCTGCTTGAAACTTCGACTTCCCAAGGCGGGTTTTACTTACGTCGCTGGCCGATAAATCCGATTTCCGCAACTACAACGTGGGAAATCGCGAGCCGTTCGACAGGTCAACCGACCGATTATTGGAAACCCGTCTGTTTGGCTTCCGAAACAATAGATTCAATTCATTCGCCTATCGTTGATATCCGATGCCCCGATATCGGAACCGGCGTTTCGGGAAAAGCCTTGTGCGAATTTTGATTTGTTTTATTCCTTGGGAAGATCTACGCCTTTTAAAGGCACAATTTTCTCTTCTACGCGTGCCTCAAGAATACCTTCGCGAGCCGCTTCGAAAAGAATCTGTTTAAAAATCAAATTAGGCTCGCTTCGTAAAACATCAGCCGCCGCTTTTCTTTCAACAATGTTAACCGAACGCATCATCGTCTTCAACACATCCAAACCAACAGGTTTCCCGACTTTCCAGCGTATTTTCGATATCATCGCCTTTTCCTCGGGCTCAAATGAACATCTGCATTTTTCCAAAGTCTCCTCTATTCGGTTTCGAAAAAATTCGGCTTTTTCGGCGATAATCTTCAAAGCCGCTAAGCGCAGATGTTTTTCACGGCGACGAAGAGCACCGTGAATCCATGGCAAGAATGGTTGCCAGAATAACGATTCTTTACCAAGCAATAGAAGACGACTTAAAGTTTCTTCGAGAATAGATTCTGGAGCTCCCAAAGTCTCAGCTTTTCTCAAGAAATTATGCGGGTCGAGAGGTGCGAGAATGCTTTTCATCCATGGAACCAGTGTGTTTTTCTCGGTAGTCAAATAAAAATTCGCCAGATTGCGAAGACCGGCCGGATCAAAAATTTTTACCAAAGCTTTGCATGCGCATGTGATAACACTTTCAACAGGATCTTTCAACTTTTCCGACAGCAATCCGACGCGGTCGCTTACCGGTAAATCAGCCAATATCCAAGCAGTCGAAGCTCGAACCAGTGAATCAGGTGAATTCAAACGTTTGTTCACCAAATCGTTGAGCTCCGTTTGCGAGGCAAAACCGCCCAGAACCTTCAATACTTCATTTTGCACACGAATAGAGGGGTCATTAAGCAATGGAATCACCATCTCGCGGTTACGAGGATTGGCGGATGCCGACATCGCCCTTACCGTGTTGGCGCGCACTCTGCCGTCATGATGAGAAAGAAACGGTTTTAGTAAATCCATATTGAAATTCAATCGCCCGGCCGCAATAACGGCTGAAGCAATAACATGGGGATGTTTTTCTTTTTCCAGCAACGTTCTAGTCGCCTCTAAAATCCAACCCTCCGCTGAAACACAAACCGCTTCAACAGCGGCTTTCCGATATTGATGATTTTCATGAGTGAAAAAGCCGAGAATTTGCGGGCGGCACGCCTCGGCAAAGTGCAAAAGCGCCGAGGGGAGTGCTGTTTTCACTATTTCTATCTGATCGGAGGCTAAAGCCAGCCTCAAGGGCTCAGGATCGCGAGAGTCGCTTTTCAACCAACGCTCAATCGCGAATTTAACGAGTTTGGGATTATTTGAACCCGCAAGTCGCTTTAATTCGAAGGAATCCATCGCTACCTCTTTAGAATGACTTTTCCCAAAGCAAAAATCGGCAGATATAATGCTATTGTTATAATCGCTATTATTCCTCCCAAAAACACTATAAGGAACGGCTCAATCAATGTCGTAAGCGTATCAACATATTTGTTGAACGATTCTTCATAATAGTCCGCTATATGATCCAGCATTTCAGAAAGAAAACCGGATCTTTCTCCTACGATTAGCATGCGGTTGAATACATCCGGAAACCAAGGCTCCTGAGCCAAAAAACTTTCTCCGATCGATTTTCCCGAGGATATTTCTTGAGTCGCATTAACGATAGCCTCACGAATCGGGACTCTTTCAACGGTAGGAATAAGAATTTCAAGCGCGGTCAGCAAAGGAACTCCACTGTGAAAAAGAATCGAAAAACTTCGCGCAAAATGAGCGATATCGTAATCATGAATCATCGGCCCGGCTATGGGTAGATATAGAATGACGCGATCCCAGAGAGGTTTCCCCCAGCGAGTGTTTCTGATGAAGTAACCAAGAATTATGATAAGTAATATCACCACCAATGTCTGTATTGTATATTTAATTACAAAATCACTGCAAGAAATCACAAATTGGGTTAATCCGGGTAGCTCTTCACCGTATCGCCCGTAGATTTCAACGAATTTCGGAACAATGTATTTTAAAATTGCCCAAACGATGAGAATCGATAAGCCCAAAACTATAATAGGATAACTCAGTGCATGGATGAGATCGCGGCGAAGTTTAATTTTCCGTCCGATCAGATCGCGCAACCTGCTTAAAATCTTGTTCAATTCGCCGGTTTCTTCACCGATTCCAACTAGACTTTGATAAGTCAAATCAAAGACGGTAGGATGCGCGGCAAAAGCAGCCTTCATTCCGCTTCCCGATTGTATTTTTTCAAAGATATCGCGTAGAGTCACTTTTAAAATACCATGAGAAGAGCGTTCAGCAAGGAAATCCAATGCTTCCAGAATCGGAAAACCGGCGCGTGTGAGCGCGGCAAACATCCATGTAAAATGATACAGCTCACCCAACGAAACCCATCCGAAGGGTTTGAGAAAAATCGATCGCCCCTTCTCCTCGATTATTTTTTCGGGCCATATTCCTTCAAATCTCGCTATTCCCTCGGCTTCTTCAACGTTTTCAGCGGAAATTAAACGTGAATTCAGACTTCCCGTGGAAGTGCGATAAGAAACATGGAAGCGCTTCATAATAAATCCTGAGCGAAATTACAGATGATAAAGGATTACAAAGTATAATAATTTTAAAAGCAAATTATGTAAAGCCATCATAATAATTCAATTGATTCGGCGGAACGGTAATGAAGCGGAAAATATTTGCCGATAGACCACCCGATTTGAGTTTACAAAGACGGAGTAAGATAATGCGTGCCAAAACCATACTTTTATTCATAAACTTCTGCATATTTCTACCGGTGTTGAGCAATGACATCGCGCTCGCCGACAACGTAACAATTCCTCCGAAATCTACGGATATCGTTTGGCAAAAATGCATCGGCGGCACTAATGAAGAGGCGGGACATTGCGTTCAACTAACCTCCGACGGAGGCTGTATTATTGCCGGTTACACCGCATCCAGAGATGGAGATATAACAATCAACAAAGGGAAAAAAGATTTCTTAGTAGTCAAATTGGATTCCAAGGGAAAAGTTCAGTGGCTGAAAACCTACGGCGATGTCGAAGATGACATCGCATATTCTATCGGTCTTACAAGCGACGGCGGTTATATCGTTGCCGGAGCCACAAATTATCGGGATACCGTGCAATACGGCTATCATGGTTCAAGTGATTACTGGATATTAAAACTCACATCATCCGGCGCTCTTCAATGGGAAAAGTGCTTTGGCGGCAATGGAGAAGACGTAGCTACATGCGTTCAGCAAACAACCGACGGCGGTTACATAGTCGTCGGAACCAGCAATTCGAAAAACGGCGACGTTGAAAATAATTTTGGCGGCAGCGATGTTTGGCTCATCAAACTCGACGATTCCGGCACCCTGCAATGGAACAGGACTATCGGCAGACGAGGATACGATATGGGTTATGGTGTTCAGCAAACATCCGAAGGCGGTTTCATCGTAGGCGGCAAAATAGACAGCGATCCCGGCGAAACCGGTGATGATTATGAATTAGGCGATCTTTATACTGCTTATGTTGATGCTTCCGGAACCGTTCAGTGGGGAAAGTTTTTCGGCGGCATTGGAGACGACAATGCATATTGCGTCCGGCAAACATCCGACGGCGGCTATATTGCAGTCGGAAATATCGGATCATTGGGCGCGGACTGCGATCATTATCATGCCGGAGATGAGGCGTGGGCAGTTAAAGTTACGGCAACCGGATCTTTCGAGTGGGAAAAACACTACGGGGGAACCGGTGATGATATCGTTTACAACGCTCGCCAAACCTCCGACGATGGCTATATCCTTGCCGGAGAAACCGAGTCCTACAACGGTGAAGTCTCCGATGCGCATCACCACAGCGGCACGGATGCTTGGCTGATTAAACTCAACTCCCAAGGCGCGATTGAATGGCAAAAATGCTATGGCGGCGGCGGGAACGATATTGCCTACGATGTCCGTCCTACTTCCGACGGGGGATATGTTTTTGTCGGAAAAGCCGGTCCTTTGAAAGATGGAGACATCGCTTCCGGCAGCACCGGACCGGACCTGTGGATCGTTAAAATCCATCCGTAAGCTTTGATCGCCAATTGTTCGCGGCCTGTTTCCCAAAGTTAATAATCGTCTTGATAATTAGAATCCGACAGCGTATTATGAGACCCCGCGAATACGCGAATAATTATTTGCATAAGTAAATGAAAGGGGTTCATATGCGAAAGATTCTATTTATTTTGGTTCTCATTTTCTTGCATCCGAGCCTATCTTATTGTCAAACCGTGGAAGCAGTAAAGCAGCTGGCACCGGCTTCCCACAAAGTGGATTTGGCGACTCAAAGCGTCGATCCGACCGTATTATCAAATCAGATGATGATTACCATCATGGAAAGAATGAAAGCCGGGAATTATCCCGAGGCAAAAAAAATCGCCTTGGATATGATTTTGGATTGCGACAAATATGTCGACACACCCGAAAATGAATATAGAAGTTTCGCTACGCTGATGGAAAAAAAGCTTTACGAAATTTACCAAGCCAGGGAAGGAAAAAAGGGAACCGTCCATTGGGTGCAGCAACCTATTGCCGACGGATTTTACTTTCTTGCCATGATCGCCTTTCAAGAACAGAAGCTGGAAGAAGCTAAGCAATACCTGCAAAAAGCGATCAATTGGGATCCAATGCGTTCGGCTTTTTACATGGAAAGAGCATACTTCATGATCGCCAATAGTGAGACTTCAGAGCTGGCAATGGTGATGGCTTCTTATTTGAAGGCATTGGAACTGGCCGACAATTTTGAGGATTTCGCCGCCGCTATGAGAGGCTTGGGATATGTTTTCGTCGACAAAGGAGATATCGAAGCCGGCCTAGCATGTTATCTCGTTTCACTTACTTTCGAACCTGCAAATATGACGGCAAAGAAGGAAATCGATTACATTCGCTCTCTGAACCCGGAACTGGTAAAGAGTCTAGATGCGTCGAAATCGGCGGCCATTCTCTCTGAAAGAAAAGTCCCTTCCAGAATGGATACTGTTCATATCAAAGTCCTTCTCTCAATTGCTGATGAACCCTCGGTACAAAAAAGGCCAAAAGAGTTGAAGGCGATTCTGAAGCAAGCTCTTCTTCTGGATCCAAACAACGTCGAAGTTAAAAACAGGCTGGCAGTGGTAAAATAAATAATATTATCAATGATTCGTATCAAGGCTAGCCAACAAAAAAATCAAAGGGAATTTTTCACCGCAGGCGCAGAGATGCGCAGAAAACACTTCTAATAGCCGTTTTCTGCGCCTCGGCGTCTCCGCGTTTTTTTCTTGCCCCAACTTGGTTAGCTTTTATGCGTTTCATTGAATATTGTTTACTTGGTCTTGGCTTTTTTCCGGGATTTCTTTTCCTTTGGCTTATCCGTTTTTTCTTCAGGTTTGGATTTGGTTTTATCTTGTATCACTGTAGTTTTCTTATTCTCGTTTTTTGAACTTTCGACGGTCTTTTTCTTCTTTGGTCGATAAGGAGGAGTGGGTGGCGGAAGATGTTTCTTTACTCTTTCTTTGCTCCAAGCGTTTTCTTGGGCGAATTTAATCAATTCTTCGTCGGAAATCTCCGCAAGGCTTCGCGCAATCACAGGGCTTGTTATCGTCTGAGATTCCGATGCCGAAGTTGACATGCTCTCATTGGAATCTTCCACTTGACTTTCGATTTTTGGCGGTTCTTCGGGAACTTTTAAATCGTTTTTTAACTGACTCGGCTTTTCCATCTTCCTGCGAATATTTGAAAGTCGTTCAATTATTCTTTTTACGGTTGGGGCAGCAGCCGGATCTATTTCCAATTTTTCACTTCCCCCCTCTTTTATCGGCATATTCTTTACTTTTAATTTCTTGCCTTCATCCCGCGAGGCAGGTTTGGGGGGATTCTTCTTTTCCTCTATTTTCACGTCTCCATCAGTATCTGTGTAATTCTCATCCGGCAATTCATTGGCAATTTTGTCCCCATCCTCAATTTTGTCTTCTTTATCTTCAACGGTATTTGCCGGTTTTGTCGAAGATTCAGACGAAGCATCAGTGGAAGATGAATTCGGAGAAATTATCGGAGGTACAATGATAAGACCATTTTCGACTTTTTCATCACTTTTTTCGTCACTAGTCGATTGAAACAATTTGCTTCTCAGATTCTCTAGAACTGATTTCCCAGATTCGGAAATCCCAAATGCGGGTGATGCAATAAGCATCGATAAGCTTATTACGAAAACGGATACATGGAAATCGGATAATTGCACGATAGTTTTCATAAATCCCCCGGTTTCAGATTGGACAAAAACATCCTCTCGTCCCATGACGGAATGAGAGATAACGCAGGTTATGGAGAAAAGAAGATCCTACCTGATTATTTGAGAAGTTTTAGCGCCGGCGTAAAGTGTCGGAGTCGCTTTGAATATCTTCATAACCACTTTAGCGATGCCGTTTAAACCGATAGCGCTGGCGCCATGCCTGTCAAGATCGATAATACGCCCTGAAATATACGGCCCTCTATCGACAACTCTAACCAGAATTTTTTTGCCGTTTTGAACGTTTATCACCTTCACCAATGTTCCGAAAGGAAGCGTTTTATGTGCCGCGGGATATATCTTGTCTTTGATCATAAGCGGCTTGTAATTAACGGTTTCAGGCTTTATCGGACAATCATACCAGGAAGCTATTCCGAATTCCGCCATTACTTCAATATGTGCATGCTTGGCGTAAAAAGATGCACTGTCGGCATTCCCACGTATTTTAAGAGCGATCTGCTCAATAGGAATAGGAGCAGCAATTGTGCAACAGGTCGAAAGAACCAAACCGACCAACAAAACGAACAAGGATTTTCGAAAAACCAAAACTTTTACCTCCGTGATCCAATTTTTTTTCAGTTGTATGACAAACCTAGAGAGGAGTCAAAAGGACCAAACCGATTCGGCCCCCAAGAAATAAGGACAGGTCAAATGGTTTAAAAAAATTGGAAACCTTCAGGTTCCCTTGATTCCTGGCAAAGCAATTCGATATTATCATATTCGATTTGAGTTGTCCATATCCAAAATCAGCCCAAGGCAATCGCACGAAAAATCGACAGATTCCATTCAGTTCACGGTGGATTACGCTTCGGCGATGGCTTGCTAATCCACCCTACAATCGGCTCTCGGTAATGATTTCATCAATTTCATGCAATTGCCCTGGAAAATCACCCGAATCAGGCAGTAAATTTATCCACGCTAAAAGTTTACTTGTTGAAAACGACATATATGAAAGGAATTCACACCCCACCACGAATTGGAATTGGTATAATAATTGAAATTATTCTTAAATTCGAGCAACAACAATGCCGATAATTTTGCCGATGAGAAAAAAGCAATTTTTACATGTATTGCGTTGTCTTTGTCTTTGTGCCGTTCTTTCCCCGGTTTGGGGAGCGGAAGCATCAATGATACCCGAAAAAGCACGCCATCCAGGCGCATTTCGAGTATCTACGCCATCCGTGGACGATATATCCTCGCCATCGACTACATTATTGTTGGCAAGCATTTCAACAGAACTCAAAGCCGATTTGAACACGACGATCTCCACTCGGTCTTCAGAAAGCACGCCGACTGAAGGCGGTTTTGTGTTCTATAACCGGCGAATGATTTCCACGACTTTTGGAAAAACACGGCACGTTCTCCTAACCTTTGATGACGGACCGAATCCGCATACTACCCCGCAGATTCTGGACATTTTGAAAAGGCGCGATCTCAAGGGAATTTTCTTTCTTGTCGGCATGAACGTCAAGAAATATCCATGGATTGTAAAGAGAATTTTCGATGAAGGCCACACCTTAGGTAACCACTCTTACTTTCATCCAAATTTAACTCACATGAGCCAAGAACGTATTTCCAAGGAAATCAGGGATACTAATGCACTAATCATGAAAATTACAGGAATCAAACCCAAGGTGTTTCGCCCACCTTATGGTGCATTGAACCATTCCGTTCTGACGACTCTCCAAAACGAGGGCATGGATGTCATGCTCTGGACAGTCGATCCTGGCGATTGGCGCAACCGCAACATGTACCGAACCGTGGAAAATCTAAAACGACAACTATGGCTTAATCATGGTGGGCGCGGTGGCGTCGTTCTTCTTCACGACACGCTACCTTCGACAGCCGGAGCTTTGGAACCCTTTTTGGTTGCATTGACACAACAAGGATTGTTACCGACACCTTTTGGTACAAACTCGCATAACAATCGCCAGTATTGGGCGATGAGACCACCGGTAAATATTCCTTGGCATGATATTATCGTGGAATTCGACTTCGACTCAATGCAAAAACCTCTTCTAGCCTCAATACTAAAAGGGAAAACCACGGAAGATTTCTCGTCGGTCGCCTTGCTCAGAGCACAAAAGAGCGGAGATTTGATGAAGATGCTGCTTTGCCGAGCCTTTTAAATTCTCGGCATGAAATTCAGACAATCGCGGTTCTATTCCTTCTTCTTATTTTTCGTCTCCAGGTTGTCTTCCGGAGTCAAACTGATGATTTCTATATCGGGAATTTTATCTTTCGAAAGCGGCGTGATGGTTTTCGGCACAGTCATCTTTTCGCGAATGGAGATAACCTTCGATCTGGTTTGAGATGTATCATGATAACCAAGCACCTCATAAACTCGAATCTGCCCTTCAAAGCCTCTAATGGCAATCTTGTCACGAGAGACAGCGCGAACTTCATTGCATACTTGCTGATAGGTTGCTTCGTCAATCAGTATCGTCGTATGCAGATCCTTATTCAGACCTTCCAGTCTTGAAGCAAGATTAACCGTATTTCCCATGACCGTAAATTCTTGCCGCTTTTCAGATCCGATGTTGCCGGCTATTACCGGGCCAGAAGCAATTCCGATTCTTATGGAAAAATATTCACGTTTTTGTTGCGTCCACAAAGCCTGCAGTTCCTTCAATTCTTCAAGCATTCCCAGCGCCGCTTTAACCGCGGCTAATCCTGGACAAGGAAGATTCACAAGCACGCCGAATCGCGCCATTACCGCATCACCGATGAATTTGTCGATTTCACCATTATATTGGAGAACCACTTCGGTCATCTTGGATAGATACTCGTTCATCGTTGCTACGACTTGTTCGGCTTGAAGTTTTGAGCTGTATTCCGTAAATCCCGAAATATCGGAAAAAAGAATCGAAGCTTGCTTTGTTGTGCCCCCCAATTTCACCGAATTCGGATTTTCCAGAAGAGTATCGACCAATTCCGAAGATACGTATTTGGAAAACACTTCCTTCAACTTCTTCTTCTCCGACAACTCCCTTTCCGACACTTTCTTGGCTGATGTCAATTCAGAACGCGTTTGCAGAAAAACGTTCGAATTGCATAAAGCCATTCCAATAAACGTGCTCAACGAAGAATAAAATTTAAGTTCCGTTTCATCGAATTCGATCCTGTCATCCGAGAAAGATTCAATATGGATCACGCCGTAAGGTTCGATTTCGGATGGTGAATACAATGGCAAAGCCAGCAATGTGTTCGTAATCGGCTCACGTTCGACCAATCCCCTCGTTTCAGGATCATCCATGGCGGCAATACGGTAAATCATCTGCCGTTTTTTCAGGGCAAAAGGCAAAATATGCTCGCGTTTGGCTGAGATGACAAGAGTATGTTGGATTGTGTCGTCGTAACCCATCCAGCGGAAGGGGTATAATTCTCCCTTTTTCGGATCATAAAGGAATAGAATGAACCTATTCGCGCTGAGCTCGTTATAGAGAATTTCAACCGTCGCCTTAAACAGCTCATCAGGATCAAGCGTAGAAGTAAGATTCTTAATCTTCATGAAAATCATGGAAAAGTGTCTTCTCAACTCAAGAAGCTTTTCATCCAATGCAAGATTCTTTTTCTTAAAATCTTCTCTGAGTTTTTCAGCGTATGTTTTCTCGAATTGCTGCCGAGTATTAACAGGCAATTTGGCTTTTTTGTCTCCAACGACAAGTCGCAGGAGGAAGAAAACAACACCAAGTGTTAGAAACCAAACTCCTAAAAGAAAACCGATAATTCCCCACGGCATTGGAGTGGTCGGATAAATGAATTCAAGAGGTCCGGCAAAAAGGGGCGCAGCAAAATACTGAAGTATTAAAATGAATCCAGGAATTTTTCTATTCACGACTATGAGTTTCTGGTTTTTGTTGAATCAATCATTTTTTGAATGGGAGTTAATGAAAACAACATATCGATTTCCGTCAATAGGATGGGCTTGAACTTGAGACGGATCCGACGATTAATTTGAATTTGTTGTTCTGAATTATCTTCAAATCAGGAATCGAAACATTTTGAGGCGGAGTCAGGGTAATTGATATTTCGATAACGGAACCGGCGTTTTCAGTATAAGAACTGTCGGGACCGGCAGTTCCAAGAAATTCCTCTTTCCCGGGATCGGTAGATCGCCAGATCGGTGTGGCTTGGATCTTCACGCAATCTACATCTTCCAAAAGGATTTTCGGGCTTGTCCAACCCGGCGGATCAGGTTTTACCGTCATCACCAACGATCGATTTTTCAGTTCGACCAAATATGTATTATTATAATCAAGACCGCCGGCATTGTTCAAGTGATATACTTTCCAGGCAAGAAGTCCGCCTTGGTGGGTCGAATCGGACGAGTCTTTATACAATAAAGGCATCGGGATTTTGTCTATCGTTCCACCCAGTCCGGATAAAGGTTTAAGTTCATCGGTGGCTTCTTCAACTGATTTCCGCAATACGTTCCAAAACAACTCAGCTTGATGAGTTCTATCTTGTTTCCATGATGTAGCTTTATATGAATGTACGGAAAAACGATAGATCAATAAAATTCCCGTAGAAAAAATACTAAAAACCAAAAGTGCAACCAAGACTTCGACCAGCGTAAATGCCTCCCGAAATCTTCGATTAATGTGTGATTTCAACTTCAACAAGTTCCTCAATCAGTTTGGTTTGTTTATTGTAGGTTCCGTAAGCTTCAATTTGGACATAATCTTTTACATATCCCCGATCGGTTTTGGATATCAACCTGAATTTATTCACACCGATTTCATAAACACCAGTAACATCGACTTGATTCAAGGTTTTGGCAATTTTTTCCGCCGGAGAATCTTTGTTCGTCGAAATCAAATCCTTCAGCCAGACGTCCGAATATAATGAATAACTTGCAGGCGGGTCGCTGGGATTTATCTCATATGCTTTCTGTTGAACATCGTATTGATAAAACTCCGTGGGAAGCACTCTAAGTTTATAAAGAGCCAATTGCATCGCTGCTCTAGCAGCCATTATGGCCTTTGCTTGGTCGACGATGAGACCGTGCGTAGCGCGTTGGTGGCCGGTTCGCGTTAAAAGTGTCGAGACAAAAATAAGCAAAGCCATGCTGAGAATAAGAACAGTAACAATCGCCATTCCGGATCGTTTATTCGGCTTGTTCACCTTTTTAAATCTCCACGATAGGTTGTAAGAGAAATCGATTGAGGCGGATTTCCATAGCGGACAACGATATCAATTCTCAAAAAATCATCAGAGCAGGCATAAGTAGCCACATAGCTCGGCAATGGACCGACGCCGGCGGACACAGGATCTTTGTAATATTGAAATGATAAAGCCTTTGGGTTGGTATTATCTCCTTCGAAGTCGCGAGTCACTGCAACGCCTATTTTATAATTCATGCGGCCGATATCCAGCGATCCGGCTCCGTTGGCAGGCGAACCTGATAATGCTATCTTTCCCGAAGAAATACCATCGGCAGTTTCAACATCAAAAGGGATATCAATAGCAACGGGAGGTTTATTCAGATCTTCAAATCTCACAGCCATCAGCTTGCTTCCAGCAGCTTCGGCGATTTTCAAGGCTGTTTCTTGTTCAATCTGTTTCGTTGATAGAGCGTAAGATTGTCCGAAGGATGTAATCAACGGAAGAATTGCCAAGCCTAAAATGAATAAAGCAACGATCAGTTCTAAAAGGGTTACACCTTTATTCCTTCCAGAACCGCCTACCCGACAGATTCGATTGGACATCACGGTCAAGCCAAACCAACCCTAATTAGTATTATAGTCTTCGCCACGTCGTCACTCCATGACAGCCATACACGCCAATTGAATTTTAATGATATTAGTTTTTGTTATGTTTTTGTTCGAGAACACGAATTCTCGTCTTCTCGTCCGAAACCGAAAAATACACCCGCAGTTTGCGCACGTTACCCTTGTAGTCGGTTGCGCCGGCTTCAATAAACGGATATTTATCCTTCAACTTGGACTCATCATGACAACCCGAAAGCGCTGACGGCGAAGGTTCTCTAAAAATTACCTTGAACGGACTTGTTTCATAACTGGAACCGTCACAGAGGTTAACGGATTTGACATACTTCGGATTCTGGCATGGATCTTCGCAGGTTATTTCCATTTTTTGAATGCCGGTATATGGAGGAATCATCAGTTTTTGGCAGTGCGCGTAATTGGGATCATTGGTAAACTTAACATTGTCGTCAGCCCACACGGCAATCTCATATTCAACATCTTCAATAAGGGGGTCTTTGGCAAAAACAACGGCGGAAGCACCCCATCCGTTTCGCGCTCCGAAGTCGGTTCCGCTTTCTATCAATTTTCCGGTCGTGTCGGTATCCGAGAGAGAGTAATCTTCCATTCTGAAATTATTGAAAATCAATTCATCAGTCGGTGTCGTTTCCGCAACAGGTTTTTCGCTAAGTCCAAATTCCCAGTCCATGAGCTTTTCATTATCACAACAATTGTTTAGAGACAACGATACGACACTGACACAATCATACTTCTTCGCGGTCTTCAGATCTTCTTGTTTGTTATAGGCTTTCTCAATGAAATTAGTGTAACTTGTATCGGCGATCATTTGTAAAGCCGATGACGGCAATGGAGGGGGTAAAATGAGCGCCGCTTGATCTTTAGTCGAGAAAATCCTGATCATTAAATTAGGCCAATCATTGTCATCCAGGTAGAGCTTTCCTTCGACGCCCGCCACACGTTGTCCCAATTTCAAATCCTTTTTTTCTTCATCCTCAAGTTTGAATTTAGTCATATCGGGCTCGGAAGAATGCGGAAACGGCTTTGCTTCCAAGACTTCTTTCTTAAGGTCCGCGCCTCCGGGGAGGTTATAACAAATATTAGGCATGTTTTCAATGATTCTTGGAGCGCCTGGATTCAATATCCCGTGTTGGTCCCAGGCAAAAACCGTGTAGTAAGCCCAACCGAGAATATGCTTTGGAATCATAACATGGTCGGTTACGGACGACCCGCTTGGGGTTTTTCCGGGCGTGTTGCCGGTCCATTGCCATGTCTCCGGCAATGAGGGATCCCAGCCGATGATATCGGTCGGCGTGTCTTTTTGCCCGGCTCCAAACATGGTATAAATTTCACCCTCGCTGTTATCGAATACTTTGAAGTGAGTTCCGGGTTTGAATATGTCTCCCGTCGTAGCTTTATAAACACCCGCCGGAAGTTCGATTCCCGGTTCACACAACGTCGGGAATATATCGTATGAAATACCGGTCAAATCCGTTATTCTGGGGGGAGTCCGATCTTTGAATCTCAAAGTTAGTTTTATATCCCAATCGACCGACTTTCCTTTCCCTCCTGCTTTTACTTCAGTCGCGAAAACATTTGTATCAAGGGCATCGGCATAGATGCATTTCAAAGAGTCGAAATCATCGGAACATCCGTCGGGATAGGGAACACTGCAAGGCAAAGCCGGGTTGCATGCCGGTCTTCCCCCGCATTCTTGTCCGACATGATGTATTATGCTCGGGGTAGCGATGCATGGCGGGCAAATATCAGTCGGACATGAGCGCTCGCAATTGCATGTGTAGTGATACGGAGGAATAGAGGTCACAGGAAACTTCCCGATCGTGTTCCATCCGCCCTTTAACCCGCCGTAGAAAGAGTATTCTTGCGGATAATTGCTGCCGGGTTCATCGAACGGCCAAGGGTTTATCTCTTTTGGTTTTTCCTTATGGTTATCCGGAATCCCTGCTTCGCAGTCCCGACAAGCTCGTTTCATAAAAGCATGTTTCTTGTAAAATTTCTCAATATCCGAAGTCTCAGGATCATCTTTGCACCCAAGAAGAACCTTGGTGATGGGAAGCATTTCGGCGACCGCGAATCCGTTGCTTCGCGGAACGTGCCCGTTACCGATCGTAGAGTTGAGAGTCCCTTGTGAAATAAAATACCCGTCGACGCCGTTGTATAGAAAACCAATATTGGTAATGTCGTTGACATCCTCATAAGTGTCAACTAAAGGAGTTTTTGTTTCCCCATCAATGACCGCAACTATTTCTATTACACCGCTGTTGAAAATCAAATTTGTAGGGTCATTTCCACCGGCCTCTCCTCCTGGTGTCGGTTCGCCGGCCCCCCTGGGTATTCTCCCAAAAACCTTAACCGGGAGAAGAAACATAATACAAAGGATGAAAATAATACCCACTGGAACAATCAGTTGAAACGATCGAGCAACTCGTGGATTATTTTTCATAATCTCCCCCCTTATTCTCCGACAAATCCAAATAAATTTTTCATGATACGATTGGCTAAAAAATCCATGCCGTCATGGGTTCCTGTGGTGGTGAACTTTTTCAACAGATCTTTTTCCATGGTTGTAAGGAATTTGGGCGCCCAGCTGGGCGGACTACCCGCAAGGTTTATCATCACGGATTGTTCAAAATCGTATTGATATAACGGCTGTTGCAACGATCGCCTTATTACTCCCAGGAAATAGTAAGCCTTGGGCTCTAATCCGGGTGATGAAAGACTCATCTGAAGATGTTCCTGAGCCTTTTTCAACTCTCCCGAGTTGATCATGAGAAGACCGTACACATAATGAAACCAAGCCAATTTCATTTCTTTCGTATATCTCCCGATTTCTTCAACTTGTGTTTGAGGCCCAGAAACAATACATTTAAAAAGACATCTCAAAAGTTTTACATAATACGTCAGAGACTGTCGTGCAAAAAGACAATCCAAATGACGCCAACTCCAGATGAATGAATAATAACAAAAAACCATACAGATCAAACAAACGAAATAAGCCCCGGGAAAGTATCTGACTTCACAGGAGAAGCGAAAGAACCAACTTCGGCAACTCTCTCCCGTTCGCGGATCGGTCGAGGCCGCATAAGCCTTCGCCGGTTCACCGACCAGGATGTAGGCATCGGAAAGCGCGGACAAAACTTCCGCCGCCAAACCATTGGTGGTTTTTAGAGCAATCTCATAGTGAGAGATCGCTTCGGAATATCTTCCCAGATCTCGTAAAAAATCAGCTTTATCCAGGACATAAATAAATTCTCTCGGAAAATCCTTGATTGGTTTATCAAACTCTTCAAGTTTCTCTTGAAGTAAATCTTGGCGTAAATAATTTTTGGGTTTTATTCCGGCATTTCTTGAATTCATAGTGTCCAACAGCTTCTGATTGGTGATTCCCCTTTTGGCGTTTAAAATTTCAACAGCCTGTTGAAAATCCGATATTGCTTCAGTAGGCCGCTGGGCTATCACCAATGCACGGCCTCGCTCAAACCACTTTTCAAAATCATCGGGATGTTCCTTTACGGCTTTGTCAAAGTCTAGAAGATATTCAAAGATCTTTTTCGGATCCATGTCTTTCTTGAGGGAAAGAAGATCGATTCGTTTTTGCGCGGTATAGATTTGATTCCGTAGGGCAAGAGCTTTTTGATGTTTTTTATCGCGCTCAAGAGCTTTGTCGATATGACCTAATGCCTCCGCGTAATGGCTTTTCTTAAAAGCCTTCAAAGCGTTGATATAATGATATTCGGCGGATATTTGCGCACCGTCTCCGTCTCTCACGTAATTGCTGACGACAATACCATGGTCTCGATATTGTTGTATTTGATTCTGCGACGTTTCAATCTCTCTTATCTTCATTCTGACATTTTTATTGTCAGGTTGATATTCCAAAACAACTTTATATTTTTTCAAAGCCTCTTCATAGTTCTTTTGTTCAAATAAAGATTCCGCAGCCTTAAAATTCTCTTCTATTTTTTTTGCAATGAATTCATCCAATTGGATGCCGAACTCCTTCACCGCCGGATCGTCAGGATCTAAACCAAGCGCTTTTTCATAGAAATTTTTGGCTGCGGCGTCATTCTTGGCTTTCAAGTAGTCTCTGGCAAATCGCAAATATTGGTTGACCTGATCAGTGGATGCCGAAAGATTACCCGTTAAAAACAGACAAAACACTGCCATAGCGAAAAAGACCTTTGTGTTTTCTCTCCTCATCACTATTATTTTACCATAAAACCCAGTCCTCACATAATAGAGAGAGTAAAAGAAATCAAAGTTGATCCGGGAAAATCCTAATTCTCTCGGGAAGACCACCAGGTTCGAGCCAATTGCCAAAAAGCCGGAAGCATGAAAGTTCCCCAAAAAGCCGCAAGCCATTGCCCCAAAGTAAGGCTTTCAGATCTGAAAACATTTCCGCCTAATTCGACTATGAGAATTTGCCCTATTAAAATTGCACCCAAAACAAATAAGAATGCCGGATTTCGAGATATCTCAAAAAAAACTCCGTTATCGGTATCAAAGGCACGAGCATGAAAAAGATTCCAAAATTGAAAGAAAACGAAAACCGTAAAAAAAACCGTCAAATCATGCCGAGACAGCATCCCATCCGCGCCAAGGTTGAAAATCAGCGAAACGGAAACAGCCAGGAAAGCCAATGCAGTCAACGATATCGTCCAAAGCATTTTAGGGGAAATGATATAAGCATTTTTCGGCCGAGGAGCACGTGTCATAACCGAATAAATCGGCGGTTCAGTCGCAAGAGCATATGCGGCGAAAGCATCCATGATAAGGTTGATCCAAAGCATCTGCATAACCGTTAGAGGCATCTTCATCCCGATGAATGGCCCGATCAATTCAATCAATACGGCGAATACATTTATCGTCAGCTGAAAAACCAAAAAACGTCGAATGTTATCAAAAAGAGATCTTCCCCACATGACTGCATAAGCTATTGAAAAAAAAGAATTATCGATAAATACCACATCTCCGCCTTCCACACCCGAAAGCCCTCGTTTATTTCCCAATGCGATTCCGACATCCGCCTTTCTTAAAAGTGTTTCATCTTCCCGACCTTCTCCGGTAAAAGCAACTACTCTTTGAGTCTCCTTCAACAGATTCAACAAGTAAATTTTATCCAAAGGGTCGGCTTCGGAAATCGCTTTAATCGAGGGAAGTTTCTGTTTTGCTTCAATCGTCGACAAAGCACGAAATTCGGCGGCCCGAAGATGACGGTCTTTCTCGCCGGGAAAAATCAATCCGGCTCTTCTCGTCATGCGAATTACTGTTTCCGCGTTTTCCGGAGTTATTACTTTAACATCTATTCCGGCTTTTCGGCAGGCGTTGATCGCGCTTGGAACCTCCGGCCTAAGCGGGTCGGATAAGCACAGAAATCCCAACCAAACCATATTTCGTGCAATCGATTCCAGATCCTCATTTTCATTTGTTCCGTCTTGGATTTCCTTATATGCATAAGCGATGGTCGTAAATCCTTTTTTATTCGATTCATCAAGATTTGTCTCAATCTCCAGCCTGCTTTGCGAGATTGGCCTGGTACCAAGCTCATCCAGAATATGCGAGCAGCATTTCAAAACCGACTTTGAATAACCTCGTACATAAAAGATCTTTGCACCATCAAGGGATGATTTTCCCTGAATTCCGCCAATCGTGGTTTCCTGAGAAAACTTCCATTCATAATCGGGAAAAAAGGATTTCTTATATGCCGACAATTTGATTTTTTTTTCGTTCAACCATTTTGCAACGGCGACATCAATTGAATTCGCGCCGGTATCTGAAGTTCGATCTCCATATTTTGTACAAATGCCCATGTCGGCAACCGACAGCGCTTCCAATATCCTGTTTTCACACCCGACATCGCTGTTATCAAGCTTCTCTCCTTCATCCCAACCCGCGAAATGATATTCCTCAACTTCGTAATCATCGTTTGTCAACACCCCTGATATTCTTGTACAAATCGTAGTCACCGCCCCCATTGTTTCAACGGCATCGGGATTTCTGACATATATTTTGGCGCGGGCAAGATGTCGAATTCCGAATGCCATTGAGAGAGTTACATTCATCCCCAATCCATCGGGAACCGCAACGATGATTACCGCCAACGCAAGCATGAAATAGTTCAAAAGCTCTTTTCCGACATCCGGAGATACCCAAGACATCGGAGAATAGGATATCCACCCGGCAAGCACGGCTAAAAATGAAAGAAGTAAAAACGACAATAATACGATCGTTACGCCTTTCAGCCACGCTTTCAGTCCATCATCGCCAAACAAACCTTCGTAGGTCACCTCGAATCCCGCCAATTCCAAGGCGTCATAGATGAAGGGAAGCCATATTTGGACTGATCCAAGAACGAGGGAAATGCCGCCGATCACTATCAGCACCCATTGTTGAAAGGTAAGAATCAACTCGCCACGCTGAAATGCCAATCCCAACAAAATGGAAAAAACCGCGAAGGACGCTCCAAAACCGACTAAGCCGATTATTGAACCAAGCTTCTTCAATTGGTTCGCCAACGGCGATTCTTTTTTCGAGCTGTTTATCGAATCAGCAACATCCGCGGCCATCGTAGTTCGAACACCGACAGCGGCAACAGTCATCACAGCCCGGCCTTCCAAAACATTCATGCCTCGAAAAATCGCATCATTATCGACGGCATCAGAAAAATCGCGGGAAACGGAGACACCGCCAAATAATTCCGGCTTCGTGTTGAAACGCATTTTATTGTTGATTCTGAGGGCAAAACTTCGAAGTATTTTTCCGTCGGCAGGGACTTCATCGCCGCTTTCGAGTAGAATAAAATCGTTCCGTACTATATCCTTTCTTGGAATCAATGAAATACAGCCATCGCGAAATACCTTAACGGTTTTTTCATCACCGTTTTCGCGTAGGACCGAGAAAGCTTTTTGAACTATTATCTCATTGAAAAAAGAAACCGCCGTCGTCAAAAATATCGTGATGAATATTCCTGCCGCTTCGTAATATTCTTCCTTATACCAGCCGACGATCATTGCCGTCAAAAATGTTACAAGCAATAGTCGAATAACAGGATCATCAAACTTTTCCAGATAAAGCCGGAAATTCGATTTTCCCCGCGGCGGCGGAATTATATTATCGCCGAATTCGCGACGCGATTTTTCGACTTCCGCTTGTGAAAGCCCCGACAGCTGAGAAATAAAATTATTCAGATCTTTTTGGTTGATTGAATGACCTTTCATTAACATGGAAAATAGCTTGAAAGAATTCTAAAGGCAATTATTTTGTGAATCCTGGAACAGTAATGATAGAATGATCGGCAAATACAACCGATTATCACCCATGTTTGTAGAAAATCGAATACCGGATTTCAGCCGACAAAACATGCCTGCATGTCGGCGGTGAAAAAAATTAAAATAGGATACCACCGGAAAAAACGCAAATAGGGAAAATCCAAATCCGCAAGATCAGATTAGGTAAAGCGAAAATGAAAATTTTAACCAGAAAACCGATCGGAACTCTAAAAAGCCGTTTTTTGGAATCCGCGATGAATTTCCGCGGCGAATCATTTCCAAGTTATCTCTCCGATGAATCAAAACTCAAAGGTTCCGCAGAGTTGGTTGTTTTTCCAGAATCCGAATCAGAAGTCGCACTAATCTTGAATGAAGCGGCCAAAATGGGAAAAAAGGTAACGATATCGGCCGGACGAACAGGAGTAGTCGGCGGAGCGGTGCCTTTAGGCGGGTGGGCGTTATCGGTAGAGCGCTTGAACCAAGTTCACGGTTTTACTTTTGACGATAAAACCCGCGAATATCGCATTAAAGTCGGTCCCGGCATCACTCTTGAGAAACTTCAAAAAGCCGTGCGTTCGGCCTTTTTCCCTTTCGCCTGTGCTTTGGATGCCGATACGATTCGACTGCTGGATGATTTCAAACGGGAATCGACGAAATGGATTTTCCCCCCTGATCCCACCGAAACCACCGCGCAATTGGGAGGTATGGCCGCCAGTAACGCCTCCGGAGCCCGGACATTTTTCTTCGGACCGATGCGGAATCATGTTCGCGGTTTGACCATTGTACTTGCCGGCGGGGAAGTCATCGACATTTCGAGAGATCAACACCGGCTCATACGCGGAAAATCTTTCGAGATAACAACAACATGCGACAAGTTGCTGTCAGTTCCCGTTCCAAACTATATTATTCCGAAAATCAAACATGCATGCGGCTATTATTCAGCTGATGAATTGGATTTGATCGATCTCTTCATCGGATCTGAAGGCACTCTTGGAGTTATCACACAAATTGAAATCGCTCTCAGAAAAATCGAGGGCGGCGAAGCGGAAATTCTGGCTTTTTTCCCCGATATTTATAGGGCATGCGATCTGGTACAAGCACTTAGAAAATCCGCAACCAACGCTTTCTTTGTCGTCGAAGCTCTTGAATTCATGTGCTCATCGTCTTTTGAATTATTGGATGCGACGATAAAGGAAGAGTTTTCCAATCAAATTCCAAATGGGGCTGTCGGTGTATTCATAGGAATTCGAGTTTTAAGAGATTTTTATGAGGCTTTCTCCAGATTAGCCAAGATCATTGCCGAATATGGAGGAATGACGAAAGATAGCCTTGCAGCCTACGGCCCGGTGGATATATCCAGATTAAAGCACATCAGGCACGCGCTTCCCGAAACGATAAATGCGATCGTGGCTAAAATCAAGGAAAACCATCCGCAGCTTACCAAACTGGGGACTGATATGTCCATCCCCGATCATCACCTCAAACCGATGGCGGAGATTTACATGCGACGTCTTTCCGAATCCGGACTACGTTTTTTCATTTTCGGACATATCGGCAACAACCATTTTCACATAAACATTATTCCGCGAAATCCAGCCGAATTTGAACAAGGCAAAGATCTTTACCGCAACTTCGCGCAAGAGGCGGTAAAAATGGGGGGTTCCGTAAGCGCCGAACACGGAATCGGAAAAATAAAAAAATACCTTTTGGAAACGCAGTTTGATGTCGGCGCCCTTGATGAAATGAGACAAATCAAATCGGCTCTTGATCCGGCGAATATCTTGGGTATCGGAAACCTCTTTACGAAATAATTGTAAATTTCATTCCGACATTCGTTACCGCGAAATAATACAAGGTAAAAAAAACATATCGAGGAATAAATTCCTCGATATGCCGTGTAGGCGTTGATTACCGAATTAAGGCCTTGTTAATAAATAACTGTAACAAATTTCGTTCATCGACCGGCCATAAGAGCCTATAAGAAAACAACTATTTGTAATGGTTATTTTCTAACAGGCTCTAAGAGGCAAACCATCCTTTAATTTTACCGATTAATCCCTTTCCGCGATCTTCAAATTTCTTGCCGGTTACGGCTTCCAAGATAGGGAAAAGATCATCGCGATAAGTGGAATCGGAATCAAGTTCATAGAGAGTTTTTTGATGGTCCAGAAGTTCACAAACCTGTTTCCAATCGTCTTTTAGAGTAAAATCGACCTTGCGTTTCAACCCTGCTTCAATTTCCTCTTTGGTTCTGCCATACTGACAACCTTCGCGGTTCAAAATCAGCTTGATTTTTTCGGGAGCGTATTTGAGATTTTCCATGACTTTCAAACAAAGATGCATATTCTTGATATGGTTCATATTGGGAATCATTATCAGATGTATGAAATCGGCAAGATCCATGGCATTGATGGTAAGATCTTGAAAAAGGGAATGCGTATCGATAATGATGAAATCAAAGTGCTTGCGAACCACATCGACAAGGGCCCGCAGATGAGCAGACGTAATTGTTTCGGATTGCTCGGGTTTTAGGGGAGCGGGCAAAACCGCAAAACCCGTTTTATGCTCGATAATATATTCCTTCAGGACTTCAAATTTATCGGTAGGGTTCTCGACGAGATCCGCGATGGTTCTCTTGACTTTCATAGCCAGATTAAATGCGAGATCTCCGAACTGAAGATCGAGATCTATGAGCAATACTTTGGCGCCTGCTATTTTGCTCAATCCCGCCGCAAGATTCGTGGCGAATATGGTTTTTCCTGAACCGCTTTTCGGACTGAATACGACTATCGCCTTACCGCGTTTTGCTTCAACTGAAGCATCGCGACTTTCAGAGCGAAGCCTTTTGGACAAGGCCGTCATAATTCTAAGAGCAATAAATGAATTCAATCGGAGCAGCATATCAAAATCGGATTTCGAAATGACCAAGAGGGTAGAATCTTTTGTCGTACGCACGGTAGCATTGCGGGGAGCTCCCCCACATAAAGCCAGCTCACCAAAAAAATCGTTGGGATCCTTTTCGTCGATCGTGTAAACGAGCTTTTCTTTACCGCCCTCATTTTTAAGAATCTCGACGGCGCCCTGCTGAAGCAAATAAAAGGCATCTCCGATGTCGCCTTCCTTGAACAAAACGGTTCCTTTGGGGGCAACTTTTTCTTTGACCACTCCGGAGATCTTTTTAAGATCGCTTTCTTCCAGACCTTCAAAGAGCGCTATATCTTTAAGAAGATTAATGTTAATCACTCCCTCTCGCTGTGGATTTCAGGAATACCGGGCAGATTATATCACATTGTTAATTCAGTTAAAACGTTATTTTTCTTCCGCTTTGGGTTTATCGGGTTCTTTACCTCCGGATGCTTCGGCAGGGTTTTCTTTCGACTTTTCAGTCGAACCTTCCCGTAACCCCATGATTTTTTTATAGAATTTTTCCGCATTTTCAGCGGTGAGTATTTTTTCCCAAATTGATTCTTTTCCCTTGGGAGAGAGCAATTTTACCTCATCGGGGTTTACCGCAAGGAAACCGACAGGCTCGATAGTCGCACCGCCTCCGGAACCGCCGCCAAAACCGACGGACTCCTTTTTCCCTTCACCGCCGCCCGCGCCAAAACCGAAAGAGACTTTGGTAACGGGAATTATAGTCCAATTCTGTACGGTTATAGGATCATGTATAACCGTTTTTGAGTTTATCGCAACTTGTAGTTCAGAAAGTACCGCTTTAATCAAATTTTCAATTCCCATTGCCCGACCTCCTAAAATGAGTCAGATCATCTTACCAAACTCAAGAAAAATGTAAAATGAAAAATAATAATATTTTTTTTCAATGATTCGTATCAATGCGCCGACCGAGAACGATACCACTTCCAAAGATCGTATAGCCCTTTCCAAAGCTCTTTTTCGAAAAACAAACGAACGACTGAAGTTGCAACACGCCAGGGATACACTCTCGCTCCCACGTCAAAGCGTATATGCAAAGTTGTTTTGTCAAAGACAGGTTCGGGTTTGATGAAAATTCCGAAAGGGAAAAGCATTCCGGAAACTTGTGAAGCCGCGCCTTGAAACATTCCAGTCACATGCGGTTCGGGAAAACCGAAAAGCAACTTCGCTCCCGGCCCGCTGATTCGAAAACTTCGCCACATATTCCCGACAAATTTCCATATTATCGGTGAAAAGCGCTCCCAAATACCACGACTTTGGCGATAAATTCGCTTAACTTTGCGCCAGTTTCTCAGGATCTTTTTTCTGACTTCTTTATATTTATTGACAAATCCTTCCGGGGGCGTGGATGACTCGCCATCGGGCTCTTTCTTCGATTCTTCAGAATACCGATCGGAAGAAATTTCGCCGGATTCGATTTGTTTCACTTCATCCTTTTTTATGGCGGGCGCAGATGTAATTAAAGATTCCGGGGGAACCGAAAACGGCGCGGTCGATGAAACTTGCGATGGCGGTAGCAGCGAAACCGTCTCCGATTGCTCTTTCGTAATCGCATCAGGTTTGGACGGTTCATTTGACGATTCCTTCTCTTCAGGCGAGCGAAGATCTGGTGTCTGTTTTTTTATTGGAAATTCCTTTGACGGTTCCAATGGGGGCTTCACAACATCAATTATTTTTAAAGGCGGAGCGGAAGGACCATCGGACGAAGGTTCAGGAGGTTTTCGTCCCGGGACGATTATCGACAGAAATTTTGAACAGGCCGTTTTGATCGATTTCATTATTCTCGCGATCATGTTACAAACGACAAGAACAGCTTGAAAAAGCAACACAAATGGGTAAATCAATATCGAAATCGGCATTTTCCATCGCCAGATTCTGATCTTTAAGGTCTGTCGACGGGGACCGGCCATTACCCCTATTCCCAATAGACCGAAAAAGTGAGAAAACCAAATTTCGCCCCGTTGCCCGCGAAAGGTGCATCTCCCTTGGATATCGAAATCCAACGGATGCAACAACACGAAAACCGTCACGATGAAACCAAGACTCAAGGAAAGTAAGATAAGAAACTTAAACAACGCCCAAATTGTCGCCAAAACAGTCATGGTACAATCATTTCCAAGTCTTTATTTCCGACTGAAACGTAGAAAGCCTTTTTCGCCGGCAATATTTCTCCGTCAAGTTGATAGGGAATCGGAGAATCCGATTCCAATACGAATTCTCTTCCTTGCGCTCTATGAGCAACGTCGGGCCCGACTCCGCGCCGCGTGAATGCTCCCCAAAGACCTTTCAACAGGAAATCCGGAGCCAGACTCTTGAACAATACCAAATCAAGATAACCGTCATCCGGTACGGCTTTTGGCGAGAAAAAAAGATCTCCCCCATAACGTCGCAAATTAATTATCAACGCGAATACACCTTTGACCGGCGGAGCACCGTCAACCGATACCCTTATTTCCGGCGCGGAATAAAACGGATATCGTCGAATCGATTCCAAATGATACGCATATTGACCAAGCAATTTCTTAGCCAGCGCGGGAACACTTCCGGCCACATGGGCATCAAAACCAAACCCGGCGACCATCAAGAAACGCCGTTTTTCTATTCTTCCGGTGTCGAATCGCTTCAAAGCTCCCGTCAATAAAACTTTTGCCGCCTCTTTGATACAAAAAGGAATTCCCAATTCCTTGGCTACGACATTCGCGGTACCCGCGGGAAGAATGCCGATCATCCCATCACACGGCAAGCCGTTTATGGCTTCATGAATGCTTCCGTCGCCTCCGCAAATGGCTATTAGAGTTCCCCGATCGGAGCCATACAGAGCAGCAAGTTCGCCGGCATGATTCGGATATTCCGAATAAACAAGCTTCGTATCGATTGAACGATCAAGCAAATCACGCACATCGCAAACCCGCCCGGAGTCATATCCGCGAGCGTTCAGGTTAGCGATTATAATGATTTTCTTAAGAGGCATTAAAATCCAAAACTTGAGGTTTTTCGATCGTTCCGGTGATTTTTTTGAAACCACCTTCAGGGTCATGGCCAAAGAAAACCAAATGATCCTGATTAATAATTTTCGCGAGGAAAGACTTTCGCGCTTTCAGCGTCTCGATGGGAAAAAGATCGAAAGCCGAATGCCATGCAACATTAAGATGACATGACGTGGGAATCAGATCTCCGGGAATATAAATTCTTTTTTGCCCTTGAGAAATTATAACCATCTGATGAAATGATGTATGTCCGCCCGTTACTTTCACCTTAATTCCATCAATGATTTCTTGATCACCGGTTATTAGACGAAAATTGCGGGATTCCTTCAACGGTATAAAATCATGATATCGATATGAACCCCTAGTGAGTTCATTGGGTACGGTGGCTTCCACCCATTCCCCTTCCTGAATAAAAACTTCGGCGTTGGGGAAAACAGGCACGACTTCGGTTTTGTCTTCGTTTAAGCAGGTAGCGCCGGCTGCGTGATCGAAATGAAGATGCGTAAAAACAAGATGTGTAATATCTTGCGCGGTTAAACCGTGAGGTTTCAGCCTCGTTTCCCAATTTTGGTTTATTTCCACGGAGTAAATCGCTTTCAGTTTCGAAGAAAGATTATCTCCAATGCCGGCATCAACGATCAAATTGAAGTCTTTGCCTTTGACCAGTATTTGGCGCAGCCCAAGCTTAACTTTATTTTTCGCATCGGGGGGAAGGATTCTCTCCCAGATTGTTCGTGGAACCATGCCGAATACCGCACCGCCATCGATCTTCATGGTTCCTTCAAAAAGAATCTCGACCCCAAAATCGCCAAATTTCAAATGCAACTCCTCAAATCCGACAAAAGGAAAAGTAAAATCGGTGAAAAGATTATGCCACAATTTTAAATCAAAGCCAAACTCGCGAGTCGGAATGCAGCAATTCTCAGCCAAATTGCCCAATGGTGGGAATCGACATCCTCGCGATCCGCATTAATTCGGCATGCCCGGAGGTCACGCACCACCAATCCCAGTTCTTGAAAAGGAAGATTAACACCGCTGTCATTGAGATTTCCCATGGAAATATTATATCTCTTTTGGTTTGCAAAAACACATCATTGGACAAACCCCCCTGTCGAGGGTATATTTATATTAGTAGAGGTGTGAAAAATGATGGTCGACAAATCCGGAAGTTCGGTTTTTATTTACAACAAACTCAATGAAGCCGACACCGCGCAAAGTAAATCCCTCGAACGACTGGCTTCGGGCAAACGAATAAACAGCGCTTCCGACGATCCGGCCGGTTTAGCTGTCTCCATGGCCCTTGAATCGCAATCGAGGGGTTTGATGATGCAGATTTCCAACCGGCAAGACGAAGTCTCTCTTTTGCAAACAGCGGAAGGAGGCATGTCGACAACTTCCGATGCCGTTCAGCGAATCAGCGAACTATCGGTACAAGCCGCGAATGGGACGCTTACCGACACTGATCGCCAAGCCATTCAGGCCGAGGTCGATCAACTCAATCAACAAATCGATCAAAACGCCAATTCCACTGAATACAATACAAAAAAGCTTCTCGACGGTTCTCTTGATATAACATTGCAAAACGGCACGAACTTAAAAGTGCCCAATATGAGCGCGACTTCTCTCGGTACCCAAACGATCGACGTTACATCTCAAGCAAGCGCTTCCTCGGCTCTGACTACGGCAAGCCAAGCAATCGGAACGGTTTCTTCCGAACGTTCGAGGCTTGGCGCGATTTCGAACGGCATCACATACGAAACTCAAGGATTACAAGATCAATTGATAAATTCGCTTGCGGCAAATTCGAGAATCGCCGATGCCGATATGGCTCTCGAGGTCATAAATCTCACGAAAAATCAAATTCAAACCCAAGCTTCCACGGCCGCGTTTCGTATTGATAACGCTACGCGAAGCCGGGTTTTGCAATTACTGAAGTAAGAAACAACTATCGATTTGGTGTTAAGGCCTTGTCGGCAAATAAGTGTAGCGAATTTCTGGGATTTCCGGCCATAAGAGCCTGTAAGAAAACAACCAGATGATTCGGTTATTTTCTTACAGGTTCGAACCTAAAGCTTTACCGATTTAAGAGTTGTTTTTTTTGAAAAACGCGGTTGATTCCGCGTTTTTTTGTTTGTGCAACAACGCAAATGGTGCTATATGTTTTTTCATTATGAAACAAAGATTACTTGTTCGAAGTTTGATGTTTTTGTCGTGTCTTTTTTGCCTTCCCGGCGCCGTCTTGGCACAGGGGCAAGATGCGGTCTGTAAGGTGACCGGAGCAGTTGAAGAGGCTTTAACCTTGCAACCGTCATTACCGGCTGATTTTCCTGTTGTAACGAAGTTGTGGAAAATGCCGACGGCGACAGGGGAATACGCCGGGAGTTACGAGGTCAAGGGTGTCCGTATTCGAGATATACTGACCCGAGCGCGAGTCGCGAAAAAAATCGACGACGGTTTCAATCGCCCCCTTGACATGTACATTCTTGTAATCAATGAATCCGGGAAAAAGAGGCTTTTTTCCTACAGTGAAATTTTTCTCGGCAATCAAACCGACGATATTCTGCTGGTTTCGCAATCCCGCTATCTCATTCCCCATAAGCACCCCGACTTGAAAGCATTCAACTGGAAGGAAGATACTTGGCTTTCCGCCTCCACCAAGGACTTTGCGCTTCCACCAGCCTGTATGGGCTGCCATGACGGAAAAGCGGCACCTTCGTTGTCGATTCCTCACGGTTTGATGGTTGCAGCAGTGCAAGATGTCTGGCCCGGCCGGTTTCTTGACAATGTCGTAGAAATTCGCGTCTGTCAGGTCGAACCGCAAAAGGCTTTATCTGAAAAACCGTCGAACAAAGATAACCTTTGGTCTGAAAATGCCGAGATTTCTTTCCCTGCAAGTAAGACGTTCTCACTCGCGGAATTGATTAAAAGCAGCTTGCCTACGAACAAAATTAAGGATTGCTCCTTCGGAGAAGGAAAGGGTTTTCGCGGCATTCACGCGCGATCGGGAAAAAGCCTGGCTCAAATTCTTTCCCCTCAGCTTTTCACATTGCCGGAAGATTCGTTTTATATATTGGTAACGGCGCTTGACGGATATCGTTGTTTGATCTCCGGCGGGGAATTGATGCTGCATAAAAATCCGTATAATATTATGGTTGTAGACAGTGAAGACGGAGAATCTCTTAAAAAAGGCGAGGGAAAATATAAGATTTTCTTTCAAGATGATTTTTATATCGATCGTTGTATTCGCCTCGTAAAAGAGATTAAACTGGTCGTTGTTAACTGAGAAACCAAGCGAAGGCTCGGTTTTTCGCCAATTATAGGAGGCTTATGAAAAGAACCCTGTTTGTAATATTCTTCGCTCTTCTCTGTACAATTTCCGTTTCGGCGCAAAACGCTTCGGAATCGATAATTCTAGCGACGACAACTTCGGCGCAACAAACCGGTCTTTTGGAAATCCTGTTGCCGGCTTTTACAAAAGCCACCGGTATTTCCATTAAACCCATAGCCGTCGGAACCGGAAAAGCTCTGGCTTTAGCAAAGAACGGCGATGCCGATGTGGTCATGGTACATGCACGCAAAGAAGAAGATAAGTTCATCTCTGAAGGCTACGGAGAAAACGCCTGGGATTTGATGTACAACGATTTCATCATCGCCGGACCGGCCGGGGATGAAGCGAAAATTAAAGGGTCTTCGGATATCGCCGCCGTCATGAAGAAACTCGCCGAAAGTCCGGTGAAGTTCGTATCTCGTGCCGACAAGTCCGGCACGCATGAGAAAGAACTGGAATTATGGGAAGCCGCGAAAGCCAAGAAAACCGGTGTATCCTATATTGAGGCCGGGCAAGGGATGGCGGAAACTATTCAGATGGCAAGTGAAAAGCAGGCGTATCTGCTTTGCGATCGCGCAACATGGTTGCTTCTTAATAAGAAATACCAACTAGCGCTGCTTTATGAAAATCCCGTTGAGTTGAAGAATACCTACGGTGTCATCGCCGTTTCGAAAACGAAAGTTCCAAAAGCGAAAACCGGTCTCGCCGACAAATTTGTCGAATGGGTCGTATCCCCGAAGGCAACCAAAATTATAGAGGATTTCAAAATCGATGGTGAGACCCTTTTTCATCTCCAAGTCAAAAAACGCTAGAAGGAACGAAAAAAAAGCCCGGGAACTCAAATTCTCGGGCTTTTTCCATAAAACCATCATCTTCGGATACTCTTCCTACGCAAACCCTAGGGCTGGAAAGTATTTTTGATTCAGCTCTTTCTCTGCTCCTTCGCGCTTCCGCGGTGAATATTTTAGGTTCAGTTCTTTCTCTGCTCCTTCGCGCCTCCGCGGTGAATATTTTAGGTTCAGTTCTTTCTCTGCTCCTTCGCGCCTCCGCGGTGAATATTTTAGGTTCAGTTCTTTCTCTGCTCCTTCGCGCTTCCGCGGTAAATCCTTTTTCTCCACTGTTTGGTTGGCGATATCTTTGTTTCAGCCTCTATTTCTTTTTCTTTGCGGTTTTGGCCGGGCCGATTTCACCAGCCAGCTTTTCAGCGTCGTCGATCATTTCGGAAATGAGATGCATGCCGCCTTTCCAAAAAGACGGTTTCGTGATGTCGATTCCCACTTTCATGGCGAGATTTTCCGGCTTATCCGAGCCGCCCGCTGAAAGCAGTTCCAGATACTTGGGAACGAATGCCTTTCCTTCTTTTCGATATTGCGCATAGAGCGACAGTACAAGCAGTTCTCCGAAAGCATACGCATAGCAATAAAACGGCGTGTGCGTGAAATGGGATATGTAACACCACCATTTCTTATAGCCCTCCGTCAGCATCACGGAATCTCCGAACATCGCCTGATTGGCTTTGTACCACAAGTCCCCAATGGCTTCGGGCGTCAATTCACCCTGCTTGCGCGCATCATGCAATTTTTGTTCGAAGCGCGTCATGCATGCCTGACGAAAAACCGTGGCGAAGGCATCTTCGATCTTACTGCAAATAAGCGCCAGTTTTACCTGCGGTTTCCGTTGCCGGGCCAACATATTATGGAAAGTGATCATTTCCCCGAAAACGCTGGCGGTTTCGGCTAGGGTCAAAGGCGTGTCGCCGTTGATGTATCCTTGAGGCCGCGAGAGATATTGATGAACGCCGTGTCCGAGTTCATGTGCAACGGTACCGACATCGCGCAAACGATCGTTGAAGTTCACCAAAATGTACGGATGAACATCAGGCGTCGTGCCGGCGCTGAAAGCTCCGCCGCGTTTTCCTGGTCGTAATTCCGCGTCGATCCAGTTTTTAGTGAAAAACTCATCGACGATTTGCCCGAGTTTGGAGGAAAATTGATTATACGATTCCGTCACGAGTTCGCGGCATTCTTGCCAAGTACAGCTTGGAAGATCGGCTGAAATAGGAGCATAGCGATCGTAATCGTAAAGTTTTTTCAGTCCAAGGAGTTTGGCTTTAAGAGTGTAGTATCTTGAAACCAGACCCGTGTTTTGATCACAGGTTTTCAGAAGCGCTTCTACGGTCTCAGCATCGATTTCATTAGCCAGGTTACGACCATCGATGGGGTTTTTGTGTTTTCGCAGGCGATCCATGGTTGAATGGTCTTGTACAAGATTGTTGAAAATGAACGTCAGCGGTTTCATTACTACGTCGAAACCCGAGGTAAGACCTTCGGCGGCGGATTTTCTGTTGTCGCGGTTCGGATCATAAAGCAAGGAAAGGGCTTCCTGCTCGGACATTTCCTTGATTTTGCCCTTGATTTTTACATGGAATTTGGCCGCGCCGAGCATTTCGTCGAACAATCTTACGAAAGCCCGAGCGCCGGTGTTGCGCAAATCATCAATGATTTTTTCCTCGGGTTCCGACAGCAAATGGGGACGATATCTTCGCAATGCCGCAAGATAATGTCGATAAAACGCGCTTGCCTTATCGGCGATTATTTTCGATGCAATCTTGTCATCGACCGCGCACCATTCGAGATCGAAGAATATCAGATGTTTTTGAATTTCCGTCGATCGTGTCTGCATTTTCTGCAATAGTTTCCCGTAATCCGGGTTTTGCGTATCTTGCGCGAAAAGCAGATGCGCATAAATGTGCGGTTTATCACGCAAGATCAGGATTTCTTCCAGTTCCTTTACCATCGCCACAACTTGCACCGCCGTCATCGGCGGCTTGGCGCCCATCTTCCCTTTGTATTTTTTTTCGAATTTCTCCGCTGATTGCAAAGCTTTTTTCAGATCGTTTTCGATAGCCGAGTCGGTGATCGAGCCGTAAAGATCCTTCAAATTCCATTTGATTCCATGTGCCGAACTTTTTGGAGTCGAAACTTTCTTGTTCAAAATAATCATCCTTTCAAAAGTGCAGATAAAAAAAATTACCTGCAACAAGTTGAGATGTCAAGAATGAAAAGTAAGAAGCTTGATCTTCTATTTGAAATTCGTTATATATAAGTTCATCACATATATGAATAATTCACATAAATAAAAAGGAATTCCATTTATGCCTTTTAGCGCAAATTGTCCCTGCCAAGGCGGATCACTTGAAAAATTCGTTCAACCCGTAATTTTAGCAATATTAGCTGAGGAATCACTTCATGGTTACGGTCTTACCAAAAAAATCGGCACCATTCTTAAGGATATAAAACCCGGTCCGGGTTCTTCCGGAATTTACAAGGCTCTTCAATATTTGGAGAAAAATGGTTTGGTGAGTTCGAATTGGGACAACACGGAAAAAGGTCCGGCAAAGCACCTGTATTCCCTCACCGACGAAGGAAGCGCTTGCCTTGCGGCATGGGCTAATACCCTCGAAAACTTTCATGAATCTCTTGTGAGACTTCTAAATGTTGTTTGCCGTGCAACGGTTAAAAAAAAGGGAACTTGTTGTCAGAAAAAATTTTTGTCAATCAAAGGAAAAAAATCTGGAAAAGCTTCCCTTAGGAAAAGAGGCTTATCGTGAACAAGACCTTGAAGTGTGCCCAACGCGAATTAAGCCGTCATAAGGGACGAACTTTCAGTAATATTTTCGGCTATTTTCTCGCCATTGGAGTGATGGTAATTTTGGGGCATTTGTTTCTTTTTTCCGATCTGGCGATAAGAGCAATTATGGAAGGAACGGGAATACATTTCATGGCCTTTATTCCGGCAAAAGCTGAAGATGCGACGAATCCGGCGCCGCAAACCGACGACAAAAGAATTTCCATAAAAGTTCCGATTGATTTTCAAAATGAAGGTTTTTTGGCGAATACCATTCCAACTCGCGTTTTATCTCAAGAAGCCTTGAAAGAATTGAGGCAATACCCGAATTTAATCAAGGACGCTTCTCCCTATTTGATGTTTCGAATACGTGAGGGAAATACGGGAAACGTTTTTTCCATTGGAGGTTTCGATCCAACCAACAAACAAGCCGTTGGTTCCACATGTTGCGCGAAAGGGGATTTAATCAAAGGCGAGTTTTTAAGACCTCAGGATAAAGGCATGGCCATGCTTGAACAGGGATTCGCTCAAGGAAGAGAGTTGAAAATCGGGGATTCGATTACGATCGGGGATGAATCTTTCAAAATTAAGGGAATCATCAATCCCGGAGTCAGGCCTGCAAAAGCGGATGTCTACCTACCTTTTCAGGACGCCGAACGGATCATAAATAAACGACTGAGAACTCCTTTGGCCGACGAAATGAATGTGGTCCTTATTGAAGTTGCCGGGGCTTCAAAACAGGATGCCGCGATTGAAAAGGTGAAAGAGATATTGAAAGCCGGAATTGTAACCTCCTATGCCTGCTATAAACCTGCTTCGCAAGTGGCCGGGATAAATCGAAATACGGCAATTCTATTGTCTCTTTTAGTCGGACTAGGCGCCATGCTCTTTTCCATGAAATCTCAATACGCCTCAATCATTGAACGACGCCGTGATTTCGGCATTTTAAAAGCAATCGGATGGCCCAATTCCAGCATCTTTCAACAGGTCATGTTGGAATCTTTATTGCAGGCTTTAGTCGGCAGTATTCTTGGTTGCATCCTCGGAGCGACAATCATATTTACCCTACCGATAAGAAGTTGGCTTGGACAAAATACTTCATCGTTTATTTCAGTTCAGATTTTAGGTCTCGGTTTGCTTCTTTCAGTTGTTGCCGGGCTTATCGCCGGCTTTGTGCCTGCCTACAGCGCGGCAAGTGAGAGACCTTTAAAAAATCTCAGACAGCTTTAATCCGACAAGGAGAAAAAAATGGAAACCCAAGCTGAATACATTCTTCAAGGAATAAACCTTAAGAAAAGCTTTTTTATCAAACAACGGGAAATGGTTATTTTTGACAATCTCAACATTAAATTTCCCAAAGGAAAAATCATTGTCATCACGGGCAGAAGCGGTGTGGGGAAGTCAACATTGTTGAATCTTCTGGGTGGCCTTGATCAGCCCACCAACGGAAGCATTGTTTTCGAAAATATTAAATTCGATAAACTTTCGAACTCAGAACTGGCCGAGCTGCGCCGCCGGAAAATAGGCGTCATATTTCAAAACTTCAATCTTCTATCATCCTGGACGGCTTTTGAAAATGTCGAAGCAGTCCTTTTACATTCGGAAATGGATGAAAAAACTCAATTTGAAAAAATCCGGACATTGCTTTCCGAAATGGGATTAGGCGACCGACTCGATAACCTTCCCGCCGAATTAAGCGTCGGACAACAACAACGAGTAGCAATAGCAAGAACTCTGATTAATGAACCGCAACTGATTTTAGCGGATGAACCATCGGGAGATGTTGACCTGGAAACGGCGGATGAAATAATTGATCGTCTTATAACGAACGTAAAACAAAAAGGGACGACTCTCATTGTCGCCACGCACGGAGCTTTTCCGCTTCATCATGCTGACGAAGTTTACTTATTAAAAGAGGGGGCTCTTTCCAGAAAAGAAAAAGTTTCCTGATGGACGAATCAGAAAGGAAAAAGATATGAGCCGATCAATTTTACGGAACGCATGGAAAGAAATCATTCGACGAAAAAAGCGTTCCTTTATAACCGTTATTGGATATTTTCTCATCGTTTCCTTTGTCGTTCTATCGACGAATATTCTCTTTTCAGCTCGGGCGGCAAAGGCAGGAGTTCTCAACAACCTGGGAACGCATTTTCTGGTTTTCTTTCCAAGAAATCAGAACAACCCTGAAACCGATGAACAAACCAAGCGACTATTAGATCCAAAAATGGAAGGTTTTTTTTCCGACCCCGCGGTAACCAAGCTTTTTCCGCTTTCGTATGTTGAAGACATAAAAGCTAGTCCACATATTAAGGCGGCTTCGTCATTTCTTCTTTTTCGTTTCAAAGAACCGAAGACACAGGAGATTTTTTGCTTGGGCGGGTTCGACCCCGGAAATCCCGCGGCGGTGAATGGTACATCCTTACAAAAAAGCGACATTATTAAAGGTGAATTCATGAGCGTTGCCGATCGGGGTGTCGCCCTTCTGGAGGAAGGTTACGCCGTCTATAAGAATCTTGATGTGGGAACCACCTTTGAGGTCGCAGGATTGCCCCTTAAAGTAAAAGGTATTGTTCGGCCCGGTATCAGACCTGCAAAGGCGGATATTTATGTCCGCTTTGACGATGCGGCAAAAGCGATCAACACGAGGCTCAACTCACCACTGTCGATGGAAGCAAACGTGGTTTTAGTAGAGGTGGCTTCGGCGGTAAACCACACATTGGCCATGGAAGACGTCAAAAACAAGTTCCCCGCTTGCATGATCGACACCTATGCCTGCTTTGATCCTGCTTTCAGAACCTCTCATATAGATGAAAACTCTGTTCTTCTGGTTCTTACCATCATTCTTATTCTATTTGCCGCCAAATCGCAGTTAGCCGCGACGATTGAGAAACGACACGATATCGGAATAATGAGTTCTATCGGGTGGTCAAATAATCGAATTTTCCATCAACTTCTCACCGAGACAGCTATTCAGGCCATTTTGGGAGGAATTTTAGGATGTTTGTTGGGAAGCGGGTTGACATATTGGGTTTCGAATCAAGGATTTATCGACAGCAATCCGGTAATTAACCATATGGATTCTCTTTTTATTAGTTTTATGCTGGCTCTAATTGGCGGCATAACCGCGGCATTCTTTGTGGTTCGTTCCATGGTTTTTGTGCCACCCGCGCAAAATCTCGGGCGAACGTAAACATTTTAAAAGATAAATGAACAAAGCTTCAAATATCGGGGAGAAAAAACTGATGGCGGAATATATAACAACCACAATGTCGACGTGCAAAACCTGTGGCCGTCTTTTACCGGCAAAAATCGAAATCGAAAATTCCGGTATTTGGTTTACCAAGATTTGTCCGGAACATGGAATCCAGAAAGCCATGACATCTTCAAATGTTGATGAATACTTTCACGCCCGGGATTTTTTTACCCCGGGTTCAATTCAACTGAACTTCGCTTCGGACGGAAAAAATGGTTGCCCTTCAACATGCGGGCTTTGTCCTGAACACGAACAACATATCTGCACTCCGATCATCGAAATTACCGATCATTGTGATTTGGCTTGCCCGATTTGCCTGGTAAGAAATCGTTTCAGCTATCATCACGATAGATCTACCGTCGCGAAAATACTCGACGGTCTTATCAAATCCGAAGGGCAAATAGATGTAATAAACCTTTCAGGGGGTGAACCGACCATAAATCCGTTTTTCCGGGAGATAGTCGATGAATGCGTTTCAAGGAAAGAGATCCTTCGAGTCAGCGTTTCAACCAATGGAATTAATTTGGCTAAGGATGCTTCTCTTCTTCGCTTTCTGGCTGAAAGAAATGTAATCATTTCTCTTCAATTCGACGGATTCGAAGATAAGCCCTATCTTTCCATGCGCGGCCAGGCAATATTTCCGCAAAAATGGGCGCTGATTGAAAAAGCTACGGAAATCGACGCTCCAATGTCGCTTACGGCAACCATTGCACGCAATGTGAACGATAAGAATCTTGGAAAGATAGTAGATTTGCTTTTTTCCAGAAAGAATATTTTGAGTATCATGTTTCAACCGATGGCCTACACCGCGAATGATCACGCCGAGGTCAGGCCGCATAACGCCATTACGATTCCTGATATAGTCAAATCGTTGGATGATGCCTTTGATGGAACGGTTAAATCCTGGCATTTTTCGCCATTGCCGTGCAGTCACCCGACTTGTTTTTCACTAGCTTATTTTCTCAAATTGGAGGATGGGAAATTTATCAGTCTAAAAGGAATGTTAAGCGAGGACCGTTTTGTTCGAATGATCAGGAATCGCGGCCTCTTTGGAACCGATCCAGAAAGCTTTCAACATATTCAAGATGCGATTTACGATATCTGGTCGGGTGTTTGTCCATGCATGCAACCGATGGCGGAAAAGGCCTTAGCCGCAGCGAAGCGGTTGATAACCAGCGCGACAAGCGGCGATGGTTTTGGCCCATCGAAGGCTATCAGCGCGGGGGAGCGAAATATCAAATCGATTTTCATCCATCAATTCATGGATCGGGATACCTTCGATCTTTCGAGAGCCAGGAAATGTTGCACGTTCTACCCGCAACCGGATGGTCGAAATATTCCACTTTGTGTCAGGAACTGTTTGAATAGGTAAGGCCTCCCGAAAAAATTACACGAACAGTATTATTATAATAATGGCCATAAGAGCCCGAAGAAAAATAAACACAAGATCAGATTATTTTTTCACGGGCTTTAACTGGAGGAAATAAAAGATGAGAAACACCCGTCCCTACACTTATTTGGGAACTATACAAGGAATGTGCGGACAATGCAAAGCTTTGGTTCCGTCACGGATAATCGGCGAGAACGGTTCCGTATTTCAGGAGCGGCTTTGCCCGAGTTGCGGTAAAGCGAAAACTCTGATCGCCGAAAGCTCCGAATGGTATAACGAAATTATGAAAACCACCGTCTTGTGCAAGGATACTCTGGTCCCCGGAAATCCGGTTCAAAACGGTTGCCCTAAAGATTGCGGACCTTGTCAATTCCACGCAAATGCCTGCCTTTTTCCGGTTTTCCCCATTACCAATGCCGGCGACTTGGATTGTCCGATTTGTCTTGCTGGTAATAAGCATGAAAAGCCGTATTTTATGTCCGGAAAAGAAATTAAAAATCTCCTGGACAAAGTGATTTCTCGCTCCGGCCAAGTCGATTTAATCAACATCACAGGCGGGGAGCCAACCATGCATCCCGATCTTCTTTCCCTTTTGGACGAATGCAATCGCTCCAAAATAGGAAAAATTGCAATAAGTACAAGTGGCGTTCGATTATCCGAAGATGAACAACTATGCCGAGAATTGGCGAAAAGAAACGTCAGTGTCATACTTCCCTTCAACACTTTTAAATCGGAAATTGCGGTTAAAATTCATGGAAGCGATGTGGTCGCTAAAAAGCTTCAGGCTTTGGAGAACTTCAATCGTTTCGGTGTCGCAGTAAATCTCTTGTATGAAATGGTGGAAAGTCTTACAGATCTTGAAATCGGAAACATTATTAATCTCGCAAAAGAATTTCCGGTGATTCACGGAATTACGGTTAATACAATGAGTCCTACAAATACAAGTAGCGGAAACTTTCGACCGAGACGATCCATCCCTTTGGACCGAGCCGCTCGAATCATCGCCGAAGCCATGAACGGCAAAATGAAGAGGGAACATTTCTTCCCTCATCCAAATGCCCACCCGTTATGCCGAAGCATGGCACTTTTTCTTAAGACGAAAGATTCCTTCCATTCTCTTACGAACTTGTTTCCCACGAAGCGACTCAGGGAAATTCTTTTCGGGGGTTATATCCTCACGGCGGATGAAAAAATCAAAAGCGAATTAGAGGAAGCCGCGAACAGAATCGGAGCCGAAGGCGGAAACGAAAACCTTTTTCAAGGGGTGAAAAACCTGATTACCGATCTGTATCCGCCCGATAAAGCACTTTCCAGGTTCGAGAAACAGAATTTTTGGGGAAAAAACATTCTGACAATTTTCTTGCATGCTTATATGAATGAAGATACTTTCGATTTGGCGAGAATCGTTGCGTGCCCCGAACAAGTGCTTGAACCCGGGGGAAGAATGATCCCCGCGTGTCTCTACAACCTCTCCAGGGCTTAAGAGGTTTAGAAAATTCCGGGAATGAGACGATAGCGATACTTTGACATAGGCGAAAAGCTTATCGGCATCCTTCAAGATCTTTTAAGCGCTTATCCATCAATTTCTGAAGGTTCTTCCGGGTTTTTTCACTTATGGGAATTCGGAAGATCATTTCATGGTGATCTCTAAAACCGGCGATTAGTTTATTTAGCATATGTTCGATCGCTTTTGGGGTAATTCCAAATCCGGTTCCAAAATCAATTACCATTGATCGGCGAATAGTTTCGTCGTTTCCGTTGAATTTGTTGGCCATTTTATGATCGCCATAAATGAAGGTGCAGATCAGGTCATAGGCGGGCGTCAAATCAACAAATCGTGAATGGCATAGGCTCATGAGACTGATGTTTTTGGCGTGCAAATCTCCGTTCCCTACTAGATATGAGAAACAGAAAACCCTCAGGAGTTTAAGCAAAACGGCTGAACTTGCGGTCGCTATACGCTCGACTCCCTTGGCAATCTCATTCATGGAAATGTTGTATTTATCGGCAGGGTACCGGTCAAGAAATTGCCAGGCATCTTCCTGGTGATGCATCAAAAATCGCTTTTCTCTTTCACACCATGTCCTGTCAAAGCGTTGAACCATCAGACCGAAATTATTGTTTTTATCGCGAACCAGTTTAACTTTAGCTGTATTTATTCCGCAAACTTCAGCAAGATGCATGCAATGGAATTCGTTTTCGATCAGATTTGGCTTGTCTTTCGGATTCAATTTCAAGATAAAACTGAATTTTGACTTTGCGATATTTAAAGGGAAATTGATCATGGACGCGGAAATTTTCTCCTGGACCCCGGCTATGGCATCCTCTCCCATTTGGTATGAATTCATACGGAGAATTTGGTTCAGATATTCATAAAAGTCAATTTCCTTCAGCTTTGGAGCGTCTATCGATGGAGGAGATTCAAACCCTGATTTGGCATAGACATCACCGACAACCCGGTTTCCGGCTGCGACGAAGAGACTGAACAGATCGTCGGGGGAGGTTTTCAGATTGCTTACGAGCGCCCGAAGTCGCAATCCTTCAGGAAGAAGACCGGCAAAGAAAGGGTGGAGATTGGTTCCCGTAATAATCAACGGGCGAGTCGTTTTCTTTATTAGATACGATAGGCCATCAAATTGGGAATTGTTCAAAAATTCCTTGTTGAACTCAAAGATGCAACCGTTTTCCGTTCGCCGTAATAACCCCGCTTCGAGATTATCACGGTAAATTCGCAAGGATTGAATACTTTTCGGATCCATTACTCCTTTTCCTCGATTATCCGATTGTTGATATGATTTTTACCATACTCAACGGAAAAACAAAGTCCTAATGCACCCAAGACGTCAAGAACTTTGCAAATCTGCGCGGTTGGTTTTCCCGATTCTATCTGACTCACGAAATTCAGACTTACTTTCGCCAGGTCGGCCACTTCCGTCTGAGAAAGCTGCATCCTCGTTCTTTGCCCTTGTATTATTCGGCCGAGAGATTGCATGGCTGTCTTACTGTTAATCACGATTTTTGCCCCCAAAAAGTTTATTCCCACGATCGAGGGAATATTTCCTTAAATTACCAAAAATCAGCACCAATTTCAACAATTTTCACTCGATCGCGCGAAAACTATCCAGGATAGGTGTTTTTCCTGCTTCGTAAATTGAAGGGTTCAGAAAATTCCTGGAATGAAGCGATAGCGAACCCGTTTCATATACTCCTGATATTCGGGAAATTGCCCAAGGAACTTTTCCTCAAGGATTGCTCGGTAAACGTAGCAAAGAATCGATGCGCCGAAGAGAATAACATTCTGAGTGCAACTGTTTTTCAGAATGTAGCCGACGCGGACAAGAATGTCCGAAAGATACATGGGATGTCTCACGACTCCATAAATCCCGCGGCTTTTTACTTCCCGGAGAGAAATCAAAATCCCGAAACTTTTTCCAAGATTAAGCAACGTCATGATACCAAAGACAATACCCGCGAAAAGAACCCATTTCGCGGCCGTCGGAAAGCTTGCATCGGCCAACGGAGTTCTGACCAGGAAGATTCCTGAAAAAAAAGCCATAAGTGCTATCAACTGCGGAAAAATATTGGTTTCGATTGCGCGATGATCTTGCCGGAAAAGTATCAGAAAAAGCATGACGAAATTGTCGATCGCAAAGGCAATCTCGATTAAATCAGGGCCTTCCATCTGAATATTTTTCCAGCGTTCCTGAACTAAGCCGCTTCCAAGAAACAGAAATACCGCGATGTTGATAATCAAAGATCGATGCTTGGTCCAGAAGTCTTTCACGTGTCTCCTCTACTCCTCATATGTCCGATCATATTAACCTCTTGTACAAGATTATTATATTGTCGTTATTCGCGGTCCCGTCCGTCAAATCTATCGTCCGCCAAAACAGTCCCTGTTTTCTTGATGCGGTTTTCATACCATCCGATTTTTTCCGCCTGGAAAAAATCAAGAGAGGGAACGTAGGGCTTGATATCAAGCAGTGGTGTGCCGTCGATCATATCAATGCCTTTAATTTCGATACGGTTTCCAGAAACTGAAACCAATCGAACGACGGACATCCCGATAGGGTTTGGGCGCTTTGGTGCTCGTGTAGCAAAAATTCCGTGCTCGACCGTGTCAAGATAAGGTTTAACTCTCAATGCGCCTTGTCGAATATGATGAAAAACATAGACAAGATGCAGGTGACTGAACCCTTCGATATCAAGAAGTCCTTCGGTGAATTCAGGGAAAATTTCAATCGAGCCACTCTCTTCGCTCGCCATGGTTGCCTGAATGGGAGTCCCTTCCTGCCGGGTAAACCGCGTATGAATAATACCGATGGGTTTGAAAAAAAACATATATAAGTTTTATCAACGCCCGAAGTGGCCGCTTAACGTGCCGCCGTCAAAAGGAAACGCAATTTTCATAAAGCCTCCATATTTTTTTCGTCAACCTTGGTTATTTCATCAATAATACTTATAGAAATAAGAGTCAACGACTTTCCTTGATGAATTAAATAGTAGTATAAATATGACCATCACATATTCATTAATGTTGTAAAATGATTTAATCAATCGCCTGTTGCATTGCACAGTGCCGGTTTCCCGAAAAAATCGGCGGGTTACGCTTCGCTAACCCGCCCTACTCATACTACTCATACGACTAATGCCTTGTCGGCAAATAACCGTAACGAATTTCTGGGATTTCCAGCCATAAAAGCCTGTAAGAAAACAACCAGACGATCCGCTTATTTTCTTACAGGCTCTTCTACCGAATTTTTCAATCAGTGTCCAAAGCTGTTCGAGTTGACGCGCTTTTTCTGAGTAATAAGTTGTGCAACGGCGATCGGCTTGGTATTCTACTATTATACATACCGGCGATTTGCAATTTCAAGGCAAGGATTCACCCCGATCATGGACTCAATCTGGCAACCGTTTATACTTTCCCTTCAGGTTGCGTTTTGCACTTCGCTTATAGTTCTTATCATCGGAGTTCCCATCGCCTATTGCATTGCACGGTGTCGGTTTCCGGGAAAAAGCATCATTGAAGCGATTTTAACATTGCCTTTGGTTTTGCCGCCTACGATTCTTGGCTACTACCTTCTGATATTGATCGGACGTCAGGGATTCTTCGGAAAATGGTTGTTCGAAACGTTTCATATTACCTTGGTATTTACCTGGCAGGGCGCAGTTTTGGCGGCCTGCGTGACTTCTTTCCCGTTATTGCTCAAGACGGCTAAAGTCGCCTTCGCGCAAGTGGACAACAGGCTTGAAGACGTTGCCAGAACGCTGGGCGCCAATGAAATGGAAGTGTTCTTCGGAATTTCTCTTCCCTTGGCTTTTAGGGGAATTCTGGCCGGAACCCTTCTTACATTTGCCCGCTCCATGGGCGAATTTGGAGCAACCTTGATGGTGGCGGGGAATTTGCCCGGTCGCACGCAGACGCTTTCAGTAGCAATCTATAGTGCGGTTCAGGCCGGCAAAGACCAGGAAGCCGCTTTCTTGGTAGTAATAACCACGGTTGTTTGCATGCTTATCATGGTCGGAACCATGAACATCCTGGAAAAGGAAGAACTACAATGAATATTCCATTATTTTCAAGATATACTTTCATTGCCTTGGCTTGTATTATCGCGATCACATGCGGATATGTCGCGATTGCGCAAGAGAAAACGGAAGTTATAGTTTCGGCGGCAGCGAGCCTGACCGAAAGTTTCAGCGCAATCGCCAAGGCTTTTGAATCTGAAAATCCTAACGTGAAGATATTGTTGAATTTCGCGGGAGCGGGAACACTCTTAAAACAAATTGAATCCGGAGCGCAAGTAGATGTTTTCGCATCAGCGGATCAGGAAACCATGGATAAGGCGGTCAAGGAAGGCCATATATCTTCGCGAACAGTGAAAATCTTCGCGAGAAACGAGCTGGTTTTAGCAATACCCCTCGACTCCTCCGTTGAGATAAAGAGTCTTAAAGAGCTGACGAGAAACGAGATCTCGAAAATAGCAATCGGCAACCCTGATACGGTTCCCGCCGGAAGATATGCCAAATCGGCGCTGGAATCGCTAAATCTATGGGAATCGCTGCAAGGCAAGCTGGTGTTGGGCGAAAACGTCCGCCAGGTGGCCGACTATATCTCTCGTCAAGAGGTTGAAGCCGGTTTCATATTTCTCACCGACAGCATTGTTTTTTCCGCGAAACTCAAAGCGGCAAACAAAGTTCAGACGCCAAACCCGATACGATATCCGATCGGAATCGTGACACACGCGGACGACACGCTTGCAAAAGACGCGGCATCATCAACTCAAAAACAACCGGTACAACAATTCGTGGATTTTGTTTCAGGCGCCACGGGGACGGCGATTTTAAAAAAATTCGGTTTCATGGAGCCTTGAGGCGCTGATGTTCGCGGAAATAGATATCGAGAAGAACTTCAATTCAAAGGGAGAGCCATTTCATCTCAAGGCGGCGTTTTCCGCAAGCCATCGTACGGTAGTGCTCTTGGGCCCCTCGGGATCAGGCAAATCGCTGACTTTGGCGGCAATTGCCGGAATAATCACGCCGGATCGAGGTATCATTAAAATACGTGACCGGATCTTTTTCGACTCGAAACAAAAAATCAATATATCCGCACGTAATCGTGATATCGGTTACGTCTTTCAAGATTATGCGTTGTTTCCTCATTTAACGGTATTCGACAATGTGGCTTACTCATTCACCAAAGGTTTGCGATCAACATCGAAGGAACAACGAGCGATTATCGAAGATATGCTGCACCTCTTCGGCATAAGCGGACTCGCCGACAGAAAACCAAGTCAGATTTCCATCGGCCAAAAACAAAGAGTTGCCATTGCCCGCGCTCTGGTAAAAAAGCCGAGTCTGCTTCTGCTGGATGAACCCTTTTCAGCGCTTGATCAACCCTATCGGGCAAAAATGCGGGGAGAATTGCAGAAAATTCAGGGAATGTTCGACATTCCGATTATTCTCGTGACTCATGATCCAGCCGATGCCCAGCAGCTTGTCGAGACTTTGGTCGTATATAAAAAGGGATCGGTCGAGCATGTATGCAACTCTTCGAAATGTCGAATGGGTCAGGACAAATTGAAGGAAATCATCGAAAAAGCTTTTTCCGAACCGGTTGAAGACAGCAAAAATACAACGCGATTGCCGTGAAATCAAGAGAGAGTTTTTTGAAATCGCCTGGATGCCGACCAGAGAATGAAAATCCCCATCACGAGCAACGCCGCGAATTCGGGCCATAGAATCGAAAAATCAGACCCTTTAAGAAATACGCCGCGCACGATAATAAGAAAATACCTGAGAGGATTCAGATATGTAAAATACTGAATGATCGTGGGCATATTGGCTATCGGAAAGGCGAACCCTGAAAGAAAAATCGCGGGCTGAAAGAAGAAAAACGTGCTCATCAGCGCCTGTTGCTGAGTCTTGCTGATGGTGGAGATGAATAATCCGATGCCCAAAGTGGTCAAAAGAAAAAGCGCGGTCGCTAAAAACAAAAGGTAAATTTCACCTCTTAACGGAATCTCAAACCAAAAAACGCCGACTATCATGACGATGACGACGTCAACCATTCCGATTAAAGCGAATGGAAAAGTTTTTCCCAATATGAATTCAAACGGAGTGATCGGAGACACCATTATTTGCTCCATTGTACCAATTTCTTTTTCCCGCACGATGGCCATCGCGGTAAGCATCAATGAAACGAGGGTCACAATGACGATCATGACGCCGGGAACGAAAAAGTTGATGTTGTCGTAATTTTCATTGAACCATGCGCGATTGCGCAATTCCACGACGCCTTTCTGGATCTTGGTCCCGGTTTGGCGTGAAATGCGATCGAGCAGAATGCCGCGATTTAAATCACTGAGAATTCTCACAATGTACTGATTGATGATCATGGAGTTTGTCGTTTCCGTACCGTCCAGAAGGAGTTGAATCGGCGCGGTCCTGCCCGCTTTGACTTGTCCTTCAAACCCCGGGTTCATACGGATTATCGCTTGCGCCTTCCCCTTATCAAGCAGGTCTTGAGCCCCGATATCGTCGTGAATATGACCGACGACATTGAAATATCCCGAACCGACAAGCGTTGATATTACCTGTCGAGAAAGCGGAGTTTTATCGAGATCGAAGACCGCCAACGCGACGATTCTAACGTCGCTTGCCATCGCATAGCTGAAAACCACCAATTGAACGACCGGCATGACGAAAATTATTCCCCGCATTCTAAAATCGCGGAATATTTGAAGGAACTCCTTGATCAACATGTGCTTAATGCGTTCGAACATTCATGAAAGCCTTTTTCTAAAAATGACCACCGAAAGCCCAACCATCAACATTCCATAGATAGCTAAAAGCCCCGTTTCGTAAGGCATCATCTCGATCCCCAACCCTTTTAAATAAATTCCCTTTATCAATGTGACGTAGAATCGCGCCGGAAACAAATTTGTAATATATTGTATGAAATCAGGCATATTGCAGATTGGGGTGATAAAACCTGAAAGCATCATTGCCGGAAGAAACGTCAAAAGCATCGCTATTTGATTGGCCAGCAGTTGATTCTTGGTGACGACACTGATGAGAATTCCCAGAGAGAGCCCTCCCGCCAGGTACATGGCTGATATGGACAAGACATCCATTAGGCTTCCCTTTAAGGGAATTGCAAATGCGACTCTGCTGACCGCAACGGCCAGGGAAACATCTACCATGCCGATGATGAAGTAAGGAAGCAGTTTTCCCAAAATCAATTCGGGGCCTTTTACCGGAGTCGAGATGAGTTGTTCCATCGTTCCGGTTTCCCATTCGCGCGCGATGGTTAATGGAGTCAACAACGCCGCGAGAATCATCAGAATGACGCCCATTAGGCCCGGAATGATGGAATTTCTGGAAACCATATCCGGGTTATACCAGGTTCGCGAGCGAATATCGAAAGGTTGTGCCAAGCGCTTTCCGCCGCTCAGCAACACCCATTTCGTCGTCAAATCTTGAGAAAATCCGCTGACAACGGCTTCTCCATACCCGGCTGCGATTGTGGCGGTATTGGCGTCGCTACCGTCCAGGATCATCTGAACCGATACGGATCGGCCGGAATCGACAAGCGAACCGAAATCAGGTGGAATGATCAATGCCGCGAAAGCTTCGCGTTTGTTTATGAGGTTTTCAAGTTCACGATAATTTTTCGTCTGCCCGATGATTCGAAAATATTTTGATCCTGAGAATTTCGCTATCAAATTTCGACTTTGAACGGTTTCGTTCCAATCGAGAATGACGATGGGTACATTGTCGACGTCTTGCGACAACGCGTAGCCGAAAAGCATCAGAAGCACCATCGGCATGGCGACCGCCAGAAAAAGGCTTCTAGGGTCACGACTGATGTGCAGGAATTCTTTCCAGGCTACCGCCCAAAGACGACGTACTTTCACGATTTCATTTCTCCAGCTTGTTTTACGGCACGATCCTTTTCTTCGATGAGGGTGACGAATATATCTTCAAGCGACGGAAGAATCTTTTCGACTTTCGCATCAACAAAGCCTTCAGCATAAAGAGATTGTTTTATCTGCTCGGGTAAGACGGCGTTTTCAGTAATGGCATGAATGTTGTTCCCAAACAAAGAAGCTTCCTGAACTCCCACGAAGTTGTCGATGAAAGCAAGCGCTTCGTTGGGTTTAGATACCGATATTTCAAGCAGATTCCCCGGCATTCTTTTTGTTTTCAATTCATGGGGCGTGCCTAAAGCTATCAATTCCCCGCGATATATCAAGGCTATACGATCGCAGTATTCGGCTTCATCCATGTAATGAGTGGTTACGAAAATCGTCACTCCTTTGTCGGCAAGTTCGTAGATCAAGTTCCAGAACATTCTTCGACTGATCGGATCGACTCCCGATGTGGGTTCATCGAGAAAAATGACGGGTGGTTCATGCAATATGGCGCAACCCAAAGCCAAACGCTGTTTCCATCCGCCCGACAGATTGACGGTCAGGTTTTTTCGATGGTCACTCAAGCCGGCCATGGAAATCGCCCACTGCTTACGCTCTTCCTTGCGAACCGGATCTATTTTGTAGATTCCGCCATAAAAATCGATGTTTTCTTCCACCGTCAGATCTTCGTACAAAGAAAATTTTTGGCTCATATATCCGATGTTGCTTTTGATCGTCTCGGATTGCGTGCGGATATCGAGTCCGGCGACATATCCCGATCCGCCGTCGGGAACGAGCAGACCGCAGAGCATTCTGATCGTGGTCGATTTTCCGGCACCATTGGGCCCGAGAAAACCGAAGATTTCTCCTTTGCCGACGGTAAAGCTGATGTTGTTGACGGCGATGAAATCTCCGAATCTTTTTTCCAGATTTTCCACGGATACGGCGTATTTATCGTTTACGGATGTCATAATTTCAGTTCGTAGTTTTCGTATCCAAAACCGATACAAAGACGTCTTCAAGCGTCGGCTGAATCTCGCGCAAATTGTTCAACTCGATATCGTTTCGAGCAAGAAGGCTACGTATTTCCATGGTGGAGCCCTCTTGATCCCGGACCAGCAGATGTATGCGATCTCCGAATATGCCGACGGCTCCTTGCGGGAATTCCTTTTTGAGCAAACCGGCGGCTTTTCTCGGCTCGCCGGTAATCAATTCAAGCAAAGTTCCCTTTAATAAAGACTTAATCTCGCTCGGAGTACCGCACGCGAGAAGCTTTCCCCTGTGGAGCAAACCAAGGCGATTACATCTCTCGGCTTCATCGAGATAAGATGTGGAAACAACTATAGTCACTTTTTCCTTCAAGAGTTGATAAAGAATCCGCCAAAAGTCGCGCCTTGAAACCGGATCGACTCCGTTCGTAGGTTCATCGAGAAATAGGATTTTGGGAGTGTGAATCAGAGCGCAAGCCAGACCCAACTTTTGTTTCATTCCCCCGGAGAGATTTCCCGCAAAGCGTTTTTTAAACGGAGATAACCCACTGAAAGTCAGAAGTTTATCCATTTTTTCCAAGCGGGTTCGGCGTGATACTCCATAGATATCGGCGTAAAACTCCAGGTTTTCGGCGACGGTCAAATCCAGGTACAAACCGAATCGCTGGCTCATATAGCCGATTTCCTCTTTAATGACCTCAGGCTCTCGGGCGACATTCTTCCCCAGAACAATGGCCTCACCGGATGTCGGAAGCATGACTCCGGTTAATATCCGCATGCTGGTCGTTTTTCCCGCGCCGTCGGGTCCGACTAAACCGAAAATCTCACCTTCCTTGACTGAGAAAGTTAAACCGTCCACGGCCATAACTTTGTCGAAAGATTTACGTAATGCTTCCGTTCGGACTACAAGCATGGTCTGTTTCACTTAATGATGATTTCGGCATCCACGGGCATACCCGCTTTTAATTCCTGAAGCGGATTTGGAATGTCGATTCTTATGCGAAAAACCAATTTGGTGCGCTCTCGGGGTGTTTGTACGGTTTTGGGCGTGAATTCCGCTTGCGAGGAGATGTAGGTTACTTTTCCTGAATAGATTTTCCCCGAATTCGAGTCGGTAGTGACTTTAACTTCCTGCCCGATTTTCACTTTCTCAAGGTCTGTTTCGTTTATGAAGGCTCTAAGCCAAATCGGATCAAGTTTAGCAACGGTTACGACCGGCGTTCCCGGGGAAACATACTCGCCGGGTTCGATGTTTTGCGACACGACTATTCCGGAAAGAGGGCTTTTGAGAGCGGCTTCCCGAAGTTTTATAAGGGAAAGTCCGAGAGTTTGGCTAGCTTGAAAAACGCGGGCTCGTGCCGTGGCGATAGTTTCCTTGCGAGGGCCGCTTTTTACGAGGTCGAATCTTTGTTTGGCTTCTTCACATGCTCTTTTCGCCTGTTCGATACGTTCACGTCTCGGGCCTTCTTTGACAAGCTTCAGATTGGCTTCCGCTTCCTGGGCTCTGGCTTTGGCATTGTCGAAGAGCGCTTGAGCTCTTTCGAATTCACGATCGGCGATGGCATTGTTTTGGCGCAGCATCGATTGTCGATCGAAATCTTTTTTTGCCTGTTCGACATCGGCTTTTGCGCGTTTGAGAGTTCCTTCGGCCGATACGATTTCCTGCGGACGCGACCCTGAGAGAAGTTCGTCCAGTTGAGCTTGATTGCGGTTTAAAACGGCTTCAGCTTGAGCGATTTCTTCGGGTCTGGAACCGGCTTCCAATTCGGCTAAAGAGGCGCCGGCAACCGCCACATCGCTTTCACGAAGAGCGACTTCCTGTTCGATATCCGACGCATCAAGTCGCGCCACCAAATCACCGGTTTTTACGATATCTCCCTCGGAAACAAACCGTTCATCAACCCGCCCGGGTATTTTAAAGCTGACTTCCGTATCTATGATTTCAATGTTGCCCGATACGAACAGATTTTTGCTCAACGGAGGCGCCCCTTGCCAAAAGGGTTGTGTTGCAGCGCCGGCTGCACCGATTAAACAGCAGAATACGAGCATTCTTAGAAAATTTTTCATCTCAAATCTCCAAAGTGAATTATGCTTCACATATAATCGAAAGACATTTTTTATCTAGAACCAAGACCATTCAACACTCTCAATACTTGGATTGTTTCGAACCTTATCACGCGACTGAATTTCATTGATGAATAGTCTAAGACCGCTGTCGATCTGCTTTCCCATGTCGAATGATCCATCGGTAAGATGCCAAAGAAAAACGGCGGGCTGGAAAATACCCAAAAAGGCCGCAGCGAGATTTTTGGGGGCATAATCCTTTCTGATGATCCCCTGGCTTTGGCCGATCTTAATGAATCCCGCAACACTTTCGAGAAATTTTTTGATTATGGAATATAATTTTGCTTTGCGCCCGGGATTCCCGCTGTAGACTTCATCGGAAAAAAGTATTCTGGGTATCGCCTGGTATTCGACAACCAGCTTGGCATGGTTCGCCAGGATCGATTTAAGGGATTGAATCGGGCTCAGATTGGCGGCGCGCACCGACCGGACATTCGCGGCAAGATTCCCACCTATGAAATCGATCAATTCGTCGAGAATTTCATCTTTGTTCTTGAAATGGCGATAAATCGCGGAAGGAACCAATCCCACTTGTCCGGCGATCGAACCGACTTTAAGAGCATTCATACCATGCGTTGCCACCAAACGCAAAGCCGAAAGCACGATCTGTTTTTTTCTGATTTGCGTTGCAATTTTTTCCGTCGACATATTTATTTATGTGAATTTACATTCACATAAATAAATAACACATTACCTGTCCGGTGTCAATACTACGTAAAATATGCCACGCTAAATTTGTTATTATTAATTCGCTGTTCCAGAGCCAAGTTTTTTGTCATGCGCAAGTAGTCAAAGACAAGCTATTAATCTGGAATTTGAGCGGATGTTCGTTCAAGAACAAATCCATCGTGAAAATATGCAGGGCAAAGATCCTATCATCAGGCTTACCCCAGGGCAATTGCATCAGGTATCATCCGCGGATGGCGTAGATACCCGAAATGCGCCAGGACGGCGCGGGGTTTCGGGTGTAACCGGAAGTCGGGTTTAAACCATCTCGCTTAAAAATTCTATTGGGCTTAAAACCTGAATCGGCTTCAGTTCACGCTTAACCCGTCGATTCAACACATGCTTATTACGACTTAAAAGATAATCCGCTTTGCCCTTGACCGCACCTTCAAGGACATGAAAATCAGCTTTATGGGTGATTATTCCTTTCCACTTTTGAAGATATCCCGGAACAATCTCAACCATTTCCGGCTTTATAGCCGAAAGCAACTTCTTGAAAGCGGCAAGATTGTCCTCGGAAATGTGACGCTGAATCTCTTCAAAAATCATTTGTGACGAGACAACGGTTATTAATCTAATTACGCCATACTGAAGAATTTTTCCTGAGTAACCAGCGGGAACTATTATTCCGCCTATCCAAATACAGGAATCCAAGAAAACTCTCATTTCGTTTTTGTTTTGGCAAGATTTCTATCCGCCTTCGCCAAGAGTTCAGGCCGGTTCTTCATCTCTTCCTCTTCTTCCTGAACAATTTGAGCAATGTCTGCTTTGGAATATCGTCGAATAGGAACACCGTCGAAAAGGTCGTGTTTCGGTAAAGCAGCATCGAGAAGTGATTCCATATATTCTTGAAGGGTTTTCCCGGCCTCAAAAGCAGCCAATTTTAACCGCCGGTGAATTTCCGACGAAAGCCTAATTGTTTTTGATTCACTCATAGTTGAAAGCACCCCCCTCGATAAATAATATATCTTATTTGTTATAAAAAGCTACAAATATATTTGTATAATTACACGATCATAGAAACATGTAAGCCCGCCGAAGCGTTTTAGAACGCCTACCATTTCTTCTTTCCGTTGCAATCGAGTAATTTCAATGTTTTTATGTGTAAGACATCTGTGATATAATCACATTTGGTTATGTGCATCGTGGATTGCCACTTACAATTATTGAGTCCTGCCTTTCGAAAACTCATCAAGCTCGGCGGATTACGGCGCTGGCGCCTAATCCGTCCTACCCGAAAACCGGCTTTCATTTTGCAGCTATCAATAAGGAGGAATCTTTCATGCTCCGAAAATGCGGCATTATTATTCTTTTGACATTTATCTGCCTTCCGGCGGTTTTTTGCGCGGAGAGCCGTACGCCATGGATATTCTTCGATCTCGGCAAGACCATCATCGATCATGCCGAGGACTACTCTAATATGCGGTATCTGCCTGAAGCGCTTGACTACCTGAAACATCTGAAGCAACGCGGATATCATCTTGGCTTGTTGATAAATTGGCCCGAAAGCGAAGGAAAAGATAACGCTGAAAAGCTCGTTCTGCTCAAGGAATTCATTCAGCCGAAATGGGTCGACCAGAATGCGTTTGACTGGAGCATGTTCGACGCGATACTATTTCCGCCCAAGGATATTTACCAAAAACCCCATCCGTATCTCTTCATTGAGGCTCTGCGCATCGCCGCTCCTTGCGCGGTCGTCTACCAAGGCGAAGAACCGGATGAAATAAAGACGGCTCAGGATTTAGGTCTGACGGCACATTGCGTACGGGGTTCCCCGGGAGTGCCCGGCTCACTTCTCTCCGTCGATGAAATCCCGACCCGCATCAGCGAATCGTTCATCTACACGTATCCGAGCTTCAACAAGTAAAAACCAGCCCCACTATTGAGCCCTGCCTTTGAAAATTCCTCAAGCTCGGCGGATTACGGTGCCAGCGCCTAATCCTACAACGTACGGCATTTCTTTTTGGATTTGCTTCCGTTGTAATGCATTTACTCTAATTTGCGGCTATATCACCGGGTTTGATTATGTATTTGATAAAACGACCTCTTACCTGGCCGCTTTGATAATTCCCCAAGTCGCCGGAATCTCCGCTTTGAATGTTTGAACCTGCTCTCTGATATTCCTTTTGATCGATCAATTCGAATTCCGCGAACCCTATTATTCTAACCGACGACCCAAAAGAATACTTATCGGGACGGTATGCCCCGTTCGGATGATCTTGGCCTTGAATGTCGTAGAGCGACATGGCGGAATTGTTTTGGGAATTATTTTGCTTAACGTCGGGGGGAACATCGGTGATTGGAATAATAACCCTGCGCGACGGCGAAGCGGAAGCATCACCCGTAATATGGTATGCAACGGCTTGATCGGTCGGTCCCTCCATATTTCCCGATTCAAGCAGGATTCTATCGGAAACTTCGAGCGTGCCGGAATAACCTGATTTGAAACGATCGCGATAGTCGTTGGCTCCGCCGCCGTTTACATTGTCGGGGTCAATCGGTCCATATTGATTTTTTTGTTTCCCGGTTCCGGGCTCGTCTTTATCTTTACCACCGCCGCCACTGCCTAATTTAAGGATATATTCGGTATTTGTGGCGAATTGTTGCTCGGAAGCGAAAAAGTCAATCGCATAAGTCGTTTTCGACAGATCTTTCACAACTCCATGAGGAATCGCAAGGGGAATTATCTGCGCGGGTTGGTTCCCGGCCATGTCGGCGCTGGAACGCGCGGCTCCGACATCGGCGCTGCTGTAGTTCATGACCTTGGCGAAAAAAAGCCCGACCGGTTGGTGCGAAATAACTTCAAGCAAACCCCGATCTCCGATTTTAACCGTTACGCTCGAAACTTCCGATGAAGAATAGCCGTTCTGCTTCATCACTTCCAATACTCGCTTTCTGACAAGCTCTCTATCGGCTTCGTTAAGCCCCGATGGAGACGTCGACAGAAGCTGATGCATTTTATCGTATCCGGCTTTCCACCCTGCATTTACGGCGGTTTGCAACCGATCCTGGCTGTAATACATGTATCCGGCATCGGTTACCAGGGCAACCAAGGCTATCAGGAAAAAAGCGCCGCCGGCAGCCATGATGATGACACTGCCCCTATTTAACTTTGTCCGAATTGTTTTCCCGTTCATGATGATCATCACCCCAAATTACTTATTGACTTCAGATGTAAATATCCATTCAAACCATAATCAACTCTAAACAAATGTTTGCCGACTTAACGTAATTATATAATATGTACCAGATGCAGGCAAAAAAAATTGCCAAGGAATCGTTTCGAATTCCTTGGCATTGATAAGCACAAACCCAACTGCTTCCCTTTCGTCTCTCTCACTAATAAGTAAGCAATTAGTATACCGCTATATCGCCGGGTTTGACGATATACTTGATAAAGCGACCACGCACTTGTCCGCCTTGGTAGTTGCCTATGGACCCCGCATCACCGTCGGAGATCGCAGACCCTGTTCTGGTATATTCGGAAGGATCGAGAATCTCGAATTCGGCGAAGCCGATAATTCGAACGGAAGATCCGAAGTTGTATTGATCGGGCGTATAGACACCGTTCGGATGATCTTGCCCTTGAAGATCGTAAATAGCTTGAGCGTCCACATTCAGGGGGTTGTTTGTTCCGGTTTCGGGAGGAACATCGGTGATAGGAACGATGACTCTTCGACCTGCCAATGTAGTAGGATCTACGTGGTAAGCGACGGCTTGGTTGGTCGGGTCTGCCATATTTCCGGCCTCGGGGGTAATTCTATCGCTGAGGTCTAACGGCCCCGAGAAGCCATACATGAAACGATCTCTGTAATCGTTGGCGCCGCCGGCGGTAACATTGTCGGGATCGACGCAACCATAGTTGTTTTTTTGTTTCCCGGTGGTGGGGTCGTCACCCCCGCCGGAGACAACCTTCGTTGATAAAGAGCCCAAGAGAATATTATTACAAACAAGGCGCTTGGTTTGAACGTTGTTGTGGGAGTGACCGCCCATGAAGCAGAATTCGCCGGCACCAACAGTTCCTTTGATATATTCCGCCGCCGTGCTTGAATATGAGGTTAAGCTTCCCAAGACCGTAGTGTCGTTTTTCAAGACGGTTTTCGTAAAGGAATCGGTATGACCGCCTCCGCAATTGGGGCTCGCCCCGGTATGATTTTGGCAACGAGGATCGAGAGGGTAAGTTGTCGTAAATGCCCCGGAGTTTGTTTTGTTGATGGAAGAATAATACTGATCACCCGAATAGTTGCAAAAACCTTTATTGACAAAACCGCTGAATGCGAAGCAATCGGCATAGGCCTGGCCATTGGTAGCCTGATTACCCGTTCTCTGATCGAGGAAAACACGATTGTGCCAAAGAGCCATATCGAGAGTTTCGGGGGCAAAGCATTGGGCGAAAAGAAAACCGCCGGCTTCAACGTGATCCCGTAATTTTTTGACGACATCCCATTTCATTCTCTGAACTCTGTTGGGACACAGAATAAAACCGGAATCATTGGGTAAAGTGACGGATCCATTGGACGTCACAAGGTTGTTGCTCGCATTAACCCATTTTCGGTTGCGATCATAGCCCGTCCAGTCCGTGGTGTAGCCTCGCGCGGTGGCGAGATCCCAACTGGTTTTGAATGAACGGCACTGTGGCCGCTCATCGTCGCCCTGAGAGCAAATTTTGGTTGTCAAAATATTCCGGTAGAGTAGACCATCCCAGGTTGCACGTTCAGCACAACGAAGCGCCCAGTTAGCGCAAGATGTCTTGTTCCAGGTGAAGGGGCGAGACATACCACTGACCGTCACATTTTTTGTTCTTGTATTGTCGTCGCCATTGCCCCAACTAGCAGCGGAAGTGCCCCACACGCCTGTTGCAGCATAATACCCCCAATAGTATTTTCTGCAATAATCGCACAATTTATTGTTGGTTTTACTGGTTATGGTTATACCGCCCGGACTGGAATACCAGGTTTTGCAGCTTTTGTCCAGATATGCGCATCCGCCGGTCCAACCCGTGAAGTCTTCGTGGTGACAGTGGACCCAGTTGTAATCGTCCAATGTTCCTGATAGGGCGTCTCCATCGTAAAATCGCGTATTTGAGCCCGCCACATAGGTGTCGTTTCTACCGGGGCGATAAGTTCCGTAGGGGATTTCGGCTGCCTGTAATACAACTTCAACGGGGTCGGCGGAATCTTGAGATGAATACACGGCAACTCTGGGCCGGTTGATCAATTCGAGAACATTCGGATTAACCTGGTCGTAAATGGCCTGAATATTCGTCGAGCCAAGAATAATGTCGTAGTTGACATACATGGCCTCCAGTTTACTTATTACGGCATCATCATACGGCAGGAAGAATGATCCGCCGCGATAGCCCAACAGCCATTCCACGGGTGTGTATCCCACGTCCGCGGTGTCTATTTTCAAGCACCAGAACGCCACGCCGTACGCTTTTAGAAAACCGGCGTCGCTTTGCGCTCCGGCATCCATCGGAACGAGGATTTTTTTCATGTTCGGATCATCCGCCGGACCGCTAGCGTTGCTGGCGTTACCGCTGCCAAGTTTGAGCAGATATTCGGAATTCGTGGCAAACTGCTGAGTGGCTCCGAAGAAGTCAACGGAATAAGTTGTATGTGATAAATCTTTGACGACTCCGTGGGGTATGGCCAACGGAATTATCGTCGCGGCATTGCTTCCGACCTGTTCGGCGGTGGAACGCATAGCGCCGATATCGACGTTTGAAAAATTCATGACGTTGGCGAAAAACAACCCCACATTTTGAGTGGACGTGACTTCCAAGCCGCCGATTTGAGGCCCGAAGTTGATCTGCACATCGGACATCTGGGCTTGAGTATAACCGTTTGTCTTCATGACCTCACGAACGCGCGCTTTTACAACTTCCTGGCTGCCGGTATCCAACCCCGCCGGGGAATTGACCATCATCTGATGCATCTTGTCATAGCCCGCTTTCCAGCCGGCATTAACGGCGGTTTGCAGCTTCGTTTTGTTGTAATACATCCATCCGGCATCGGTCACCATGGCCAAAATGCCTACGAAAAATACGGCGCCCAAAGCCGTCATCAACACGACGCTTCCCTTGCGATTTGCTTGTAAACAACTCAATGGAAACATAAATGCCTCCTTCCCCGGACCTATATTCCAGCCCCTCAACCGTTACTCTTTATTTTCTTCGGCTACGGCGGCGACTTCAAAGGGTTGACCGAGAATATCTTCGATAAACGGAGTCCAGACTTCCACTCGACATATTGCGCTTACCTTAACGGTTTGCGCGCTGGTACCTACGCCCTCAATGTTGGGCCCGATAATCCGGCTGCGAGGCATCAGCGGGGAGAGATTATTCCAGAAAGCCGACTCCACATGATCGCGGGTTTCGTGAGTGGTGGGAGTATATGCGCTACGGGCAATAAGTTGATAAATTCTGCGCGATCCGGTGCGCGCCGCCTGCGTGCACATCAATTCCAGAGCCGATTTGCTGTGAAATACTCTGGCGAAATCGATGATTCCCATTACCACCATAAGGAAAATCGGAAGAACAAAGGCAAACTCGACAAGGCCCTGGCCCCTTTTGGCAAACCTTAAATTACGCATTTCTAAATCCTCCACATTTGTTCAGGTCAACGGGTTGCAACATATTGCGGAATCTGGTAACTGGCTATTACCGCCAATCTGATACTGCGGGTGCCCGATATCGCCCCAAGCATGGTTTGATAAAAAGGCGTATAAGTCGGAGATTCGTAAGAAAGTATCACTTTAACGGCTTGAGCCGCCCCGGCTTCGGTAAGAGTTAGAATTTCCCGCGGATGAACGGTAAATTGACCGGTCCACCAAGTCGGGCGTTTGGAGTTGGCGTAAGTCTGGATGGCACCTTGGTCGGTAATACCCGAAACTCCGTTACCTTCAGCGGCATAGCGGGCCGTATCATTCGCTATCTGCTGTAAAGTCAAAAAATTAAAAAAGGTAAACCCGAAATCGATTATGCCGCCGACTACTACCAGGAGAAAGAAGGGAAATATAACGGCCATTTCAACCAGAGATTGCCCTTTTCTTCGCTTTCTAATCATGATAATTCCTCCCAAGTGTGTTTGCGCAAAAAACGTACCTGACGATTATACCTCAAATTGGTACTAAATTTCAAAGAGAGTAAAATAATTCTCTTATCACTAACCATGCCTCAGGGATATAGGGAATTCAAGTAAAAAATCAAAGGGATCGCACATCATGAATATCACAATACAAGGGAAATAATACCCTGCTCAACCAGCCTAAATAGGGACTATTCAACGACCTACGCGGAATTTTTCCACACCTAGAACTCTCAACAGTTCAGTTTTTTGCAGCAAAAAACTCTCTAGGCAAAAATTGGAGGGAATTTTTCCTCATCTCACTTTCAAATTTCTATGTTGTTTTAAATATTTAAGCAAGACTTATTTTAGAAACCTATCGGAATTTCCAATCCCCAAGCTAGGAGACAACCCAAAAGGATATCTATCCCCAAATAAAATTTATATTTTATCTCGGTTGATTCCTGTTTAATCGTTTTATCTCTAAAAGCACCGGTGGTAAAACTGGTCATGAGCATGGCAAATGAATTCTTCCCGTAGTTCATATATTGAATAAGCAGTGAATGAGGAATTCCTATTACACAAGTATATAGGAAAACACCGATTACATATTTCGGCCCGCCAAGAGCCCCGATCCCGCCCATTAATTTGACATCGCCCATTCCGACGACGCCGATGGCGGCAAAACAGATGTAGAAACCGATGCCGATGAGAGTAGCGCAAAAACTATAGCCGAACCCGGCGGGACCATAATAGGCGGCATTTAGTATCCAGCCCAAAAACATCAACGGAAAAGTCAACCAATTGAATATCTTTCCCGTTCGCATGTCGGTAACCATAGCAACCGTCGCACCCACAACAGCTATAATCTTTAATATATGTTCCGGTGGTATCATCAATTCTCTATCACGAAATATTCATGCCAAAATCAAATCGTTTAAATATAATTCAGAAAGTTACAGGACTAAAGAACGAAAATTTATTAACACAATCGTATGTAAGAGTCCAGAGAAAACAAATCGGAAAATAACTCCCTTCGCGGTTTTTTAACCGCATTGCGGCAATTAAGCCACGACTCAACTTCATAACGATTCGATGTCAAATTTTCTTTTTATTTTTCGCTTATTGAGTCCTGCCTTTCGAAAACTCCTCAAGCTCGGCGGATTACGGCGCCGGCACCTAATCCGCCCTATATCGCCCAAGGATGGCGTAGATACCCGAAATGCGCCCGGATGGCGTGGGTTTTCGGGTACCCGAAAACCGGTTTTCAATTTGCAGCTATCAATAAGAGGAGACACCACCCGAATTGACGCTACAACTGAAAATCAGGTGTGAACGTATCCGAGAACCTTGGCCCTAATTTTCTTGAGGAAATCGCGACTGGCTACTATATCGCTTTCGGGTTCGCCATCTCGATGCAGGAATACGACGCCGCCGGCATGCGAGGCCAAGATTCCGGCATCGGGATAATCAAGCAATGCCGGAGTATCGATTAAAACCAACTCTGCATGACGTTTCAAGTCGTCAAGAAATTCTATCATCGAAACCGAACCCAACAGTTCCGAAGGATTCGGAGGAATAGGGCCGGTCGACAACAGGCTAAGATTCTTGATCGAAGTCGGTTGAATAAAGTTAGCGTATGATTTACCGCAAAGGGAGTTGGAAAGTCCGCGATGATTTTCAATATTAAAAAGCCTGTGAAGATCGGGTTTCCGAAAATTCGCATCTATCAAAGCGATGGAATAACCGGCTTGAGCCAATAGAACGGCGAGATTGGCTCCGAGTGTTGTTCTTCCCATTCCCGACCTGGAAGAACAAATAATTATTATTCTTGTTCCGGTTTCCGAAAGCAGTATTTGCAGATTCGAGCGTAGCGCTTTGAACGGTTCCAATTTCGGCGAATCGGGCTCATTGAGCACGATCAAACGCTCATCATATTTGGTTGGAACCACATCGTCGAGATCCGGATCGGGTTGAGGCAATGCGAGACGAGCGTAGGAAAGCGCCGGCACCTGTAGAATCGCCTGTACAGGCTCCGCATCACAACCAAAACCGCCGCCGGCCATCATGTTGGACGCTGAAATTCCCACCAATTCAGCTTTTAAAGGAGAAGGAGAATACAGCAGAAAAACTGATAAAAGGGCGCCGCAGAAAAGCGCGACCAATTCCCGCTGAAAGAACGATAAGCCCATGGGTAAAGGCGGTTCACGATCTTTTCTCAAAACCTGAATTTTGCCTAATGATGCGGACTGTTTCAATTTCAGTTCTTCAAGCTTGGCGAGAATTTCGCACGACATGCCGTCATAGGCTTGAATTCTTTTTTCGACGGCTTCAATTTCCTCACCGAATCGATTAACGGTTTGTTCAATATTCCTTTGCGCGGCCAAAAATTTGACTTTGAGATCGGCTAATCGTGCTTCGCTTATTTCAATATCTTTTTGAATTATTTCATATTTCTGATTCGGTTCTTCCCGGTCTTTTTTTCGCGAGACCGCTTTTAATTTGGTTTCCAACTGAGAAATGATGGTATTCAATGTAACGACTTTAGGATGCTTCTCGCGATAAGTTCTCAACATATCAGCCAGATTATAGCGAGCCTCCGTAAGGGCGGAAAAGGTTTCAGAGTAAGATTTGGTGGTTTCCTTGGAGGCGACAACCAATATTTTGGGAATCGTTTGCAGCTTTTGCCGCAAATCTTGGATTCTCTGTTCGACAGCGGCAATTTCTTCTTCCATGTTTTGGAGTTCAGGTCTTGTCGAAGTTAAATCTTGAGGGGAATTCCGTAATTGCGCCAATTCGAGTTTCGCGGATTTTGTTTTTCCCAAAAGCAAGTCGCGTTTTTTCTCCAATGCCTCGATTTCAAAAACATCCGCTTCGGATGAATAACCGAGGAATTTATCCGACAGCGTTTTTATTAAGGAGTCACCCATTCCTTTGAGCAATTGAGGATTTTCGTTCCGAACAACGAGTTTAACCAAACCCGGACCGGCATCTTCGATTGAAAAAACTTCATGAGCCGGTTTCCCGGAAATTTCCAACCCGCAGCTTTTCAAAGCTTCACTTAAAATAGCCCGCTGAGAAAGTATTCCGTTCATCGAAGAAGCCAAGCTCTTTTCCGAGCCGCCTTCGGTGGAAAGCACCCTCAGCAGGGAATGACTCTCATAAATCGTCGGAAAGCAGCAATTCAAGGTTGTTGTTACGACAATCACCGCGACGATAATGAGCATCGCCTTGTTCAGATTTTTCTTTAGGCTTCGAAAAATCCCTTCAAAAAGGTTTTCTTGAGCCATAAACCGTGCCTCCTGAAATTATTCCCAATTGATATTTTACTGGGCTAGAAGGAAACATCGGCAAATTCCGGTCTAAATTTGACCTAAATTTTTCATATAACCTATTGAGTCCTGCCTTTCGAAAACTCCTCAAGCTCGGCGGATTACGGCGCCGGGCGCCTAATCCGCCCTACCCGAAAACTACCCGAAAACCGGCTTTCATTTTGCAGCTATCAATAATACGACAACCGCACTTATTAAATTCAATGAAACGCACAAAAGCTAACCAAGTTGGGGCAAGAAAAAAACGCGAAGACGCCGAGACGCAGAGAATGTCTATTAGAGGTGCTTTCTTCGTGTCTCTGCGCCGCGATGAAAAATTCCCTTTGCGGCGTACCCGGAGGTCATACCCGACCAATTTTCTTATTTTTTGAAATTGTGCAAAAGCCTCAATGGTAATAAAATTCCAGAATTTTCTTGGCGACGAAATGCAGGGATTCGGCGGGAAGTTCGGGATAAATCGGAATCGCTAAAGTCGTTTTCGTTGCATTTTCGGAATGAGGGAAATCACCATGTTCATATTTCAAATTGCGAAAGCATTCTTGTTCATGTAGGGAAAGAGGGTAATAAATCGCGCATCCGATCTTGTTGTCGGTCAAATACTGTTTCAGTTCGTCTCTTTTTTCAACGCTGATGATGTATTGATTAAAGATGTGATATCGATTAGGCCGAGTTGCAGGTGTCTTGATAATCGGATGATCGGCAAAATGTTTATCATATTCGGCGGCATTTCTTCGGCGACCTTCCGTCCATTGCGCCAAATACGGCAACTTGAGGGAAATAACGGCTGCCTGGATGGCATCCAAGCGTCCGTTGATCCCGACTTCCGAGTGAAGGTATTGTTTTTCCCCACCGTGAACTCTCAATATTTTCGCGCGATGATAAAGTTCTTCATTATTCGTAGTGATCAAGCCGCCGTCACCGAAACAGCCGAGATTTTTACTGGGGAAAAAGCTGAAGCAACCGAAATCGCCTATTGAACCGGCTTGTTTGCCCCCATATCCCGCTCCGATGGCTTGCGCGGCATCCTCAATGACTTTCAGATTATATTTTTTAGCAATAGCCATAATCGGGTCCATGTCGACACATTGTCCGAAAAGATGAACCGGCATAATCGCTTTCGTTTTCTTCGTTACGGCTTTCTCGATTTTCGCGGCGTCAAGGTTATAAGTGTCGGGCTCTATATCGACAAAAACCGCTTTGGCTCCGACTCTGGCAATTGATCCGGCGGTCGCGAAGAAAGTATACGGACTCGTGATGACTTCGTCTCCCTTGCCGATCTTAAGGGCCATAAGAGCCAGCAGGAGAGCATCGGTACCTGACGACACTCCGATCGCGAATTTGGAACCGATATAAGCCGCCATTTGTTCCTCAAGTTTTTCCACTTTCGGCCCAAGGATAAAGTATTGACTTTCCATAATATCGAGAATTTCGGGGACGATTTTATCCTTCAAAGTCGCATATTGCGGTTTCAAATCGAGAAGCGGAACGTTCATATTGGCCTCCATGTTGATCAAATTATCATCGAGAAAGGAAGTGAAAAATAACACGTTTTTTTACGGCCGTCAAATAAAACAACCAGGCTGTTTTCTGACACGCATTAAATCTGGATTCGGCATCCTGCTTCGTGTTATAATCAAACCATGAAATTTGTTGATGAATTGACTATAGAAATCGAATCGGGAAAAGGCGGCGACGGTATGATCGCATTCCGCCGCGAAAAATTCGTTCCTTTCGGCGGTCCATCGGGGGGCGACGGAGGGCGCGGCGGCGACATCATCATCATCGCCACGAAGCAGCTCAACACTCTTTATGAATTGAGCTTTAATCGTGTTTATAGGGCTAAGCCGGGGGAAAACGGCATGTCCAAAGATAAAGAGGGAGCGCAAGGCAAGGATTGCATCGTTAATGTTCCGATCGGAACTTTGATTTACGATAATGATTCCGGAGAACTTCTGGCCGATCTCGATGAGAACGAAGCCTCTTTTACCGCCGCACCCGGAGGCAAAGGCGGACGCGGCAACGCAAAGTTCGCCAATTCAGTAAGGCGCGCTCCGCGAATTGCCGAAAAGGGCGAAGCCGGGAAAAATCTTAAACTGCGCCTGGAGTTGAAACTATTAGCGGACGTAGGCTTGGTAGGTCTTCCCAATGCCGGAAAATCGACTCTCTTGAGAGCAATCAGCAACGCCAAACCAAAAGTCGCCGATTATCCGTTTACGACTTTGGTCCCCAACCTCGGAATCGTCAAACCTGAAAATGCGCCTTCATTCTGTGTTGCCGATCTACCCGGTCTGATTGAAGGAGCGCATGAGGGGGCGGGGCTGGGTCTTCACTTTCTCAAGCATATCGAGAGAACTCGGCTTCTCGTGCATCTTGTAGATTTGAATGAGCTGCCCGAGGACAATCTCTTATATTCTTTCGATACGATATTAACCGAACTGAAAGAGTTTGATGAATCCCTTATCGGAAAACCGATGGTGGTAATCGGAAATAAAATCGATCTTCCGGAAGCACGCAGCCGGTGGATTGACTTCAAGAAGCTTCTTGAGAAAAGAGGTTTTCCGGCGTACGCGATCTCCGGAGCGACAAAAGAAGGGATCGTCGATTTCATCAACTTCGTTTCCGAAAAATTGGCGACTATGCCTGCCATGGCGGTCGCCGCCGCCGCCGAAAAACTCTTTACGTATCTGCCTCCGTTTGTTTTCGAAAAGGCGCCAAACGGCGAATGGAACGTGAACGGAACGGAAATCGAGCGTCTTGTACAAATCACGGATTTTTCGAATGATGACGCGATAATGTTGTTCAAAAACAAGATTCGGCGAATAGGATTTCTGGATGAAATCAAACGCCGTGGTCTTCAAGATCAAGACCTGGTAAGAATCTGCGAAATGCAATTTTACGCCAAGGAGTTTTTCTAATTGCGGATCGGGCTTTTTGGGGGATGTTTCAATCCCATTCATTCACATCATCTGAAGATTGCGGAAAAAGCGCGGAATGCATGCAATCTCGATGAAGTTTGGTTTATTCCGGTTTTCAAGCCCGTTCACAAGCAAGATCATGATTTATTGCCTTATGAAACTCGTCTTGAATTGCTCACTGCCGCCGTTGAAAGCGATCATCGGCTGCGCGTTTCCGAAGTTGAAAAAACTCTCGGCGGTCCGTCTTACACGATAGAAACGGTAAGACATCTGCAAACGGCTTTCCCCGATCATGATTTCACGTTGATTATCGGCTCCGATTCCCTGTATGACCTCCCCAACTGGAAAGAAGCGGGGAATTTGATGGCCCAAATCCCGTTCGCGATCGTTCCTCGACCGCAATTTACCGAAAAACTCGATTTACCCAACACACGAAGCGAATGGTTGCCCATCGATTCCGACGAGATTTCGTCGTCAACCATCAGAGATTCCCTTTCCAAGGGGCGATTGAAGGGCTTGAAAATACCCGCCCGCGTAGCTGCATTAATAGTGAAAAAAGATCTTTATGGCTGCATGAGCGGAAAATTTCGAAAATGGCTCGATATCCTAAAAGATAAATCAGGAAGCCTAGACAAAAAGTTGATTAATCACATCGAAAACACGGCTCTGCTTGCCGCGGAGTTTTCCGCCGCGTTCGGGGAAGATCCGAGATATGGGTTCCTGGCCGGTTACGCTCATGATTTATTCAGACTTTCAGCTCCGGAAGTTATTCTTGGGATGGTTCGCCGCGCGGGCATAATTACGAAACCAGTGGAAACCCATTTCCCGATGCTGGCTCACGGCGCGGCTGCAGCCGCTTTTCTTCAAACGCTGACACCACGCATCCCTTCCTCAATCATTCGAGCCGTCAGATGGCATACCTTTCCGCGTTCCAAGGCGGGAAAATTATCCAAAGCCCTGGTGATCGGAGACGCTCTCGATCCGTCCAGGCGCGATCCCGAATTGGGAAAAATCAGGAATTCGCCGTCCCCGCCGGATGAAAAATACCGAACAATCGCGGCCATAAAAAAAAGGAAAGCCGAACAGCGCAACGCTCACGGATAAACTGACCAAATGCTCGGGATAAAAATCGATTCGATATTAAATTCGGCAAAAGATCGGATATTCCCGGAATCTTTCACCAAGATAAGTTCGCGCGGATTCATCGGGCCAAAAGTCACTGAATTTTTTTTCATTATTTTCACTTTATTGTTCTTCGTCGGCATCGCCAAGAAATGGTTGTTCTTTCGCCTTCCTTCCGAGACCATGTTGGCCGGGGTTCCGACCCTCAATTCTCCTCAAAGCAAATCCAATCGCATGAATATTCTTTTTCTAGGAATAGATTCGGTTGAAGGTACTCATAGAACCGACACCATGGTTTTGGTCGGCGTCGATCCGATCGAACAAAAAATCAACGCCCTCTCGATTCCTCGGGATACCAGAGTAATATTGAACGGAAGCTCGCGTAAAATCAATGAAGTTCTGCCGCGATTCGGAGAAACCGTTCTGCAAGCGATGTTGGAAGAGCTGTTGGAAATTCGAATCGACAGGATGGTAAGCGTCGATTTCGCGGGGTTCATCAAATTAATAGATATCATCGACGGTGTCGATCTGCACATCGATCATCCGATGAATTATGACGACAATTGGGGAAATGTTCATATCCATTTCAACGTCGGCCCAGCACATCTGGACGGAAAAAAATCCCTTGAATATGTAAGATTTCGGGCGGATGCGAACGCCGATCTCGGACGAATAAAACGTCAGCAACAATTCATCACGGCCGTAATCGAAAAAATGCGAAGTCCAAGCATCTTCGTGCGTTTACCGCAAATCATTCAGGAAGGTCTCAAGAATCTGCAAACCGATTTGTCCATATCGGAAGTATTGGAGATGTTCTACGCGCTCAAACTCGGAGAGTTGAAGGTTCAAACGATCTCATTGCCCGGAGAACCCAAGTATATCGATAAAATCAGCTATTATTTGCCATATAAAGACCAGGCCGTCGCGATCGGCGCGAAAAGTTTCGCCAACATCCTAAGTCTGGAGCTGGATGCAAGTTTTTCCCGGAAATTGGAACCCGCATCCAATACCCGACAACCTTGAGACGACCGACAAATGAAGTGTTTACAACATCCCAGGCGGCTTCGCAATGAAAACCAGCGCTTTTGATTATGTTCTTCCCCCCGAACTTATCGCGCAGTTTCCAAGCGAAGAAAGAACTCATTCGCGTTTGTTGGCTTACGATCGCGAGACGCAAAATATTCGTCATTTAATTTTCAAGGATATTCTCGATATCATCCCGGCGGGTGATTTGCTGATTCTCAATAAATCAAAAGTCATCCCGGCGCGGATATTCACAACGACAACGGCTGAAAAACGTTCGTGCGAAATTCTGTTTATCAAAGCCCTGGGAAGAACGGTTTTCGAGGCTATGGTCAATCCTGGGCGACGTTTCAAAATCGGCACCAGGCATTTGGTACGCGGAAATCATGAGCTTGTCGTTGAAAAGATAACCGAAACCGGGCTGCGGGTCTTCCGGTGCGTCCGCGATGAAGATTGCCTGGAAATATTCCGTAATGACGGTGAAATGCCCCTACCACCTTATATCACTTCCCGCGCAAGCAGCCCCGACAGATATCAAACGGTTTTCGCCGACAACGAGGGATCGATCGCCGCGCCTACGGCAGGCCTGCACTTTGATCTTCCGCTGATTCAAAAACTTCGTGATAAAGGCGTTTTGATTAAAGAACTTGTATTACACGTCGGAATAGGAACCTTCAAGCCTATCGACACCAACGAGCTTGAAGAACACGCAATGCACTCGGAACTTTTCAGTATCGACGCCGACTTGCACGATGCATACGCTCAAGTACGATCGCGTCGGGGAAAAATCTGGGCTTGCGGAACCACAACCGTGAGAGCTTTGGAATCGGCTTATATCGAAACCGGCGGGTTGAATATCGGCCGCCGGGAAACGAGGTGCTTCATCAAACCGGGATATAAATTTCAAGCCGTTGATCATGTGATAACCAATTTCCATCTTCCGCGCTCGACCTTATTGGTTCTCGTCGCAGCTCTTTGCGGATTGGAAAAAACCCTCGAACTATACAATGAAGCGATAAAAAACAAATATCGTTTTTACAGCTTCGGAGATGCCATGGTTGTAATATGAATGAAAAATCCTTCAGTTTTATCGTAGAGCATCAGTCGAGAGAATGCCTGGGCCGAGCCGGAAAATTGCGCACAAGACGCGGCGACGTTCAAACACCGGTTTTCATGCCCGTCGGCACTTGCGGAACCGTAAAAACGCTTTCTCCCGAAGAATTGCGCGCGGTGGGCGCCTCGATTATTTTGGGAAACACCTATCACCTTTTCCTCCGCCCGGGAACCCAAGTATTGGAACATTTCGGCGGCCTTCACCGATTCATGAATTGGAACCGTCCGCTTTTAACCGACTCGGGCGGTTTTCAGGTCTTTTCGCTGAAGAAATTGAATCGAATCACGGATGAGGGTGTTTTATTTTCCTCGCATCTGGACGGTTCGAAATATTGGCTTACTCCCGAAGAATCGATGCGCATTCAGCGAGCCATCGGCGCTGAAATCATGATGGTTTTCGATGAGTGTTGTCCTTATCCGGCCGATGAAGCAAAGGCGCGAACAGCGATGGAAAGGTCGGTTTTCTGGGCCAAGAGGTGTCGTGAAAATCATCCGGTGATGGAGAACGGGCAAGCACTTTTCGGAATCGTCCAAGGGTCGGTTTATCTGCCCTTAAGGCTGGAATCCGTCAAAAGAACCGCGGAAATGGGTTTTGAAGGATTGGCGATCGGCGGATTATCGGTGGGCGAACCCAAGCCCTTGATGATCGAAATTCTCGACGGAATTGTTCCGCATTTTCCGAGCGACCTCCCGAGATATCTTATGGGCGTAGGCAGTCCGGAGGATCTTTTCCTTGGAGTCGAGCGCGGCATCGACATGTTCGATTGCGTGCTTCCCACTCGAATTGCCCGACACGGCGCGGTTTTTACTTCCCAAGGACGCATCGATCTCAGCGCGCTGCCGTGGAAGCTTTCGGATGAACCTATCGACCGAAATTGCCGTTGCTACGCCTGCGCTAATTTCTCGCGGGGTTACCTTCGCCATCTTTTCAAAGCAAAAGAAATATTGGGGTTGCGATTGGCAAGTTTGCATAATTTAAGTTTTATGATTAATCTAATAGATGTAATAAGAAATTCGATTATCAACGGAAACTTTATCGAGCTTAAAAATCGATTTCTAAAAGAATATTCGAAGGGAGGACAATAATGTCGGAGAAAGAGTTTCTAAATGAAGGCATGGAATCTTTTAAAAAAGGCGATCTCGATCGCGCCGAAGAAATCTTCAAGGATTTTCTCAAGAATTATCCCAACGGCGACCTAGCCGACAACGCATGTTACAATCTGGCTCAAATATCCATGAAACGCGGACAAAAACAGCGGGCGCTCGAATGGTTGGAATATCTGTTGAAGAATTTTCCCGAAAGCGACGCCGCTTATTTCGCGAAAGACGAAAAAATCGAATTGATGCGGGAAATGGGTATCGGGCCCGCGGAAACGGCCGAAGAACTTTTTTATCAAGGCAAAAACGCTCTTGAGATAGGCAATATAGATGAAGCGGAAAGAATTTTTCTCCGTTTCCTGAAAACTTACGCCGACAGCGATTTCATAGACAATGCGCATTATAATCTTGCCGCGATCTATAAAACCTGGGGTCGCATGGACCAAGTCAGGCATCACATAGACATTATCATGAATCAATACCCCGACAGCGATGCGGCAATTTACGCGAAAGATTTGCTCAACGATTAGAGCCTGTTAGAAAATAACCATTACAAATAGTTGTTTTCTTACGGGCTCTTATGGCCAGTCGATGAGCGAAATTTGTTACAGTTATTTATTAACAAGGCCTTAGGATCTTTTCCGGTGGTCGGCTGCGCCGTCTTTTATGCGAACCATAAAAAAATGCCCCGAAGCGCTTGGCTTCGGGGCATTTTTGTTCAAGATCAACTCGATGTCAACTGAACCTTTATGGTAAAAATCGTATTGCCGTCTTCGGTAATGTTTTGTTTTTCCTCTTTTCCAAAATAATATCCTTTATCCAGGTTAATCACATATATATCCAGATCGTATCCGGTCGTAACTCCGGTGAAATAGGCTTCAGCCATGTAATTGACCGAAACCACGTCGACGTAAGGAACGATATCCACACCGCCCTGTCTGATATATACTCTTGCGCGGTCTCCTGGGGTAAACGATGAAGGTTTATCGTTATCCTTCATGGTACCTTGAACGATTACGCGAAGATCTCGTTTTATCGGTTCAACATTGGAAAAGTCGCAATCCACGCCTGCGATTATTCCCGTCGGCAATTGAGACGAAACGCTCACCGAGGAACTGATCGTAAGAAGATCGTATCCGCGGATTTTGGCTTTAACGGAAACATTTCCTATTGATGCCGGAATTCCATCAAGCTTGTATATTACGGAACCTTGAAAAGGGGTATTACTGCCAGTTGCAACCACTCGCCCCGCAGCTTCCGCCCAGATGACTCCGGGAAATTGCGTTATTGCAAGCACGTATCCGGGAAGATTTCGCAGAGTACCGGATATTGAAACCGTCTCCGGGGACATTTTAATGACGCCAAGATCGTAAGGCGAAGCGGAAATCGTAACCGCGTCAGCAGCGGTCACCAAGGGCGTCGTATAGGCGTGATAGTTGTCGCACGTAATTTTATATTGATGCATTCCGCCTTCAAGACCGGACCAACCATTATCTCTGAAATCCACGGCGGTTTCAAATGTCTTATATTTCGACGGATCCAGTTGCGTCACGGTGAAATTCCTCAACGGCGAACCGGTGATCGCATCCACCGGATACCCCGTTAAGGTACCCTTGACCGTAACACTGGTTTTCATCAATCTGAAAGTCGGCGCCTGAGTCGTTTCTCCGTTCACGATAGTCGCATGCAATTGCGGATCTTGACTAGTCGAATCCGAAGAGATGATGACTTTATAGCCGTATTTTTCGGCGCGAAGCGTCCAGGCTCCCTGGCGAAGATCTCCAATGGAATAAGAGCCGTCGGCCGTGCTTAAGCCTTTTTGCGTAATTCCGGCAGTGTCATGCGATATGCTTATTATGACATCGGAAAGGGGTCTATTCGTGTTGTAATCCAGAGTATACCCGATTATGCCTCCCTCCTTGACGCCAAGGGAACCCTTCTCGCAACCTGTGAAAACAATGCTCGACAGGGTAAGCATCGCAAGTAAAAACCACCGCATTTGGGTTGGTTTTATTATGTTTCCCATGGTAGCCTCCATAAAAAATGCATAATGTTCTTGAGAGGATATCGGCTGATTTTAGGGAAAGATTGAACCATTATTTCTTGTTTTGCCTTCCTTATTTCTCCTTTTCATTATCGATCGAATATTTGAAATCAGTTAAGGCCCTGTTAATAAATAGCTGTAACAAATTTCGTTCATCGACCGGCCATAAGAGCCTGTAAGAAAAGACCTATTTGTAATGGTTATTTTCTTACAGGCTCTAAGAGTAAAACGATTTGCGGTAATGATTCGATCAAACCATTTATTTTGATCATGTTTTCTCATCATCGAGATGGTGATGAATATCAGTTCTCTCTTCTTCATAAGTACAATTGCCAAAAGGCAAAGATCATTTAGAAATTATCCTTTAATTGATAGTTGCAAAATGAAAGCCGGTTTTCGGGTACCCGAAAAAGCGTGCCATCCGGGCGCATTTCGGGTATCTACGCCATCCCTGGGCGATATAGGGCGGATTAGGTGCCAGCGCCGTAATCCGCCGAGCTTGAGGAGTTTTCGAAAGGCAGGACTCAATAAATGCGGCAATCGAAAAAATATTATTTTCACAAACCAGGACATTACAAATTAACGGGTTAATTTTTTACTGTTGCCGGCCGATAAAAGCAAGGAAGGCATCAGTTTTAGATTTGGCCCCGGAGGTCACAACATGATTCCTAAGAATCGAACCCCATCAGGGTTCGTCATCCTCATCATCTTCTTTCTCATTATTCTGGTTCAGGTAGGTTGCGAAAAAGGGACATTAGGCCTGAGAGGCGGAAGCCTTTCCGGTTGCGTCCTTGACAGCAAAACCTTGGTCGCCATCAGCGGCGTCAGCGTAACCTCCGAAACCGGAACCGGCGACAGCAAGGCCACAAAAAGCACGGCAACTGATACAAGAGGTAACTATTATCTTACGGATCTTCGACCGGGTGAATGGACGATCGCCTTCGACAAAATCGGATACGAGCAAATTGATGTCAATGCAACAGGCGCTCCGAAGGTTGTTGTGGTCAACAACGAAAACACCAACGTTCCCCCGGTTCGGATGCTCCAGACTTTCATCAATCAATATATCAATGTAAAGGGCACTTTGAAAGACGGCCGCAGCGGGACCTTGATAACTCTCGGAACCGCTCAATTCATCTTCGGAAATAATGTTTTCAACAACCGTTTGCCGACGGAATTTCAAACAGGCTTCTCCATTCCGGCAACCACCGGCGAGATGGAAATGACCATCAAAGTTTCTGGCTATGACACTTATACGACAACGATCAGCAACGCCGTAACCGACAGAGATCTCGGCGTTATCCTGCTTTCTCCGCAAACATATAAGATCGTGGGTGTGTGGAAGGATGTTCCCGGATGGGTTCTTAACGCCAATCCGACGGCCAACGTAGTCGCCTATTCCGGCAATAAAGTCGTCGCAACATGTTCCGCTCTTATCGACGCTCAAACCTTCGAACTGGGAGGAATTCCGATGGGAACTTCCGTTTCGTTGGAAGCGCAAATCAAAGGCTTCCGAATGAACGGATCGCTGCCGGTTGTTCCCAATAGTGATTTCCAAGGGTCCATTTACGTCTCGCTATCCCTGAAAAACAACTTCGCTCAGATATTAAGAGATGTCCGAGTGATCGTAAACAGCACCAATATCACCAGCGGCGACCGCGTGGGCGCCTACTGCAATGAAACCGGCACGGTATGGCCCACGGTGGCCGTCAGCGGAACCGGCACTCTCGGAACTTCGAATATGCGCATCGTCGATTTAGGCGTAAACCAGGTTCCGACGGGATACAAGCTCACGTTTACGGGATTCAACATGGATACGGGGTCCATCGGAACAACGCCTGATTTTGTCAACGACGACGGAACCGATGCTCAGATTGTAACAATACAGGTTAACTGATATGAAGAATTCTCTTTCCAAGAATTTCAGGAGGTCGAATGCCATGAATATTCGCATTTGGTCGGGCGGCCTACTTATCACGATTCTTTTCGTTGCTGTTTTGATGACCATGGGCTGTGAAAAAGGAGCGCTTGGAGTTAAAGGAGGGGCATCTCTTGTCGGTCGACTTGTAGATTCCGACGATCCGACGATCCCCATCGTCGGAGCAAAAGTGCGGATATATTCGGCGGCGGCCGTAGCCGCGGAAGGCGGCGGCATCGCGGTCGGACAAGATATGTTCACAGGTACCGATGATAAGGGATATTTTTCATTTGGAAACATCAGACCGGATTGCTTAAATTTATCCGCTTCTCATGCAAAGTATTCACCACTTTTGATTTCCGGCACCAGCACCGCCTCTTCTACGGTTGGAGCCTTTTGGATTCAGGGCGCGGATACCATGAACATTGGAGATTTGGCCATGATTCGCTATTCCGACGTACCTACGACTGCCAACATAACGGTAAAAGGCCGGATTTTAGACGGTAAATCGTTCGCCGAATTCGCGGACACTCAAGTTCTCAGCTTATATTTCGACAACACGAAATACCAGAACCGCGATATTACTTATTCGGAACTCAAAACAGGGTTAACGGTTTCCGCGAAATCCACGCCTTACACGATAAATATCCTTTGTTCCGGCTACTTTCCTTTTGAAGACACGACGCAAGTTGCCGGCAACATCGATTGTTACGTTGATTTACGGCTTACTCCCATACGAAATATTACCGTTAAGGCAAAAATCGTGGACGGATCCACGGGTTTGGAATTAGCTGATAATACTACAATGGGTGCATTTTTCGACGGCGGAAAATTCTTAAACAGAGATGTAACTTATTTGGAACTCAAGAACGGTTTATCCGTTCCGCCGAAAATCGCAAGTTACACTTTATCAATATCCGGCACCGTAGTAACTAAGACTTATACAACTTCTCCATACTACGATTTCGAACTGCAAGTCCCGGGTTACGATGTTTACAAGACAACTTTTGATGGATCTTACGATCAGCGCATAGATGTCACCTTGACCAATCAAAATTCCACAGTCGCCACCGTAACCATTCTGGTTAAAGGAAAGATTACGGATTATCGCAGCAAGAGCGAATTCGCTACAGGACAAAACATAACCATCTATTTCGATGATGTTAAATACCAGAGCCGCACCATAACCTATGCCGAATTCAAGAACGGCTTAACGATCGATTCCAAGGTGGGCAATACGAATGCGACGTATACGCTTTCGATAATTTCGGACGGCTACAATACTTACCGAAGCTCGTTCTACGGAGCTACGGACGGCATTCTCGACATTCAAATGATGCCCTCTTCATTCAATATTCTTGTAAGAGGAAAGATCCTGAGCAGCGGGTCAAAGAATGAATTGGGCGATAACGAGATCATCAGCATTTATTTTGATGGCGGACAATATCAAAATCGGGACATTACTTACTCGGAATTTAAGGGTGGTCTGGTTTTACCCGGAAAAATCGGCTCAATGAGCATGAAAATTCTTGTACAAAATTACTTCCCGTACAACGGAGAGATAACTGGAGACGTGGACAACATCCTGAACATCGAGTTGAAGTCCATTTCGTATGAGGTTAGAGTTACCCTGAGGAATAAACCGACATATATGGACGATAAATTCATAGAACTGGAGAGCAAAACAAGCTTTGCATTCATTACGGATGAACCAAAAAAATGTACTCTGACCATAACAAGCGCCGAGGCCGAAAACGGTCAGCCTTATAAAATTCTTGGAACGGCCGCCGTCAGTTTGAACCCGTATGAGCCGGAAGCCGTTATCGGAGGAATTTCTTTGCCGGCATCTTTAACGGTATTGTTGTCGGGCTACAAGGAAATGGAATTTCCGGTCCCGTTCACTCCCGATACGCAAGGCATGATAGCAATGAAGTTGAATCTTGAAACCGGCGGCGTTTCATACGGCACAACAATATCAGATCAGATGATTACGCGCCCGACGGTTGTAACCCTTAATCCCGACGCCGACGACTCGTCATTCGCGAGCGGACCGATAAACCTTTGGACTAACGATCCGGTTCGTATCCGCTGTTTGGATCGACAATGGGGGTTGGCTCCGCTTCAAACCTTCGACGCGGAAGCAACATTCCCTTCGATCAGAAGGCTGCCTTGCGGATATATCCTACCGTTTGAAATTTACGCTCAAGTGGCGCACGAAGGCGCTACCGGGCTGGAATTCCATTGCACGAACTACTATTACATCGAACCCACGCGCATGGCTACGTGGCAAAACCCGGCTTCTACCGCCACATTTACGGCAAAGCTCCTGCTTTCAAGAAATGATTTCGTCGTTCGCCCATAGAAATACGGGAAAATAGTCCCGGCGGATTAGAGCGGTAAGCGCCTAATCCGCCTTTTTCATAATAGGCAAATTCATATTTCACGCCTCGGTTGATAAGGGGCGTGAACTTTGTACAATGTCGGTTTCTTGAGCATGGCAATCACGTGAAATCATTACCGAGACCTGATTATAGATTGTGGGGGGAAGGTAGCAAGCCATCGCCGAAACGTAACCCCCCGTGAACCGAATGGAATTTGTCGATTTTTCGTGCGATTGCCCTGGCTTTTTGAGTCCAAAATCATATTCAAAAAAGAAAAGAAATTTTACCAATCGTAAAGAATTTTTTACGAAATTTCCGTGATCCGGCAAACACGCTCCAAACAAGGCTTTTATTCACCAAGTTAATTTACGGATTTCTTAAGGCGCTTCAATCCAAACTTTGAAGATGATTTACTACAACAATGGATTTTCTGTAAATTAAATATGTGAGTATAAAATAAAATTCATAATCAATTTTATTACGCTAATGCCGGAGGAAACCTATTAAAGAAGCAAATCATAAGTTAGCCTGGTTGGCGTTGGCATTTGTCAATATACTTCTTTTAAGTCTTTTTTGCTGGAAGATGTATCCTGTTGTTTTCCATCAAAAGATTTCTTCGTTGCCGAAAAATTCCCGAGAAATAAGCCCGAAAGAGCCGCCTGATGCCGGGCCTTTAAAAATCAATCATTCAATAATATGGGAGAAGCGACGTGCAGCCATCGAAAAAGCGCAACAAATGGGAGTAGCAACGTATCAATTCCATATTTCCGCTCAAACGTCGCCCATCCTGGGAGGAGGTCAATAACCATGTCTTCTTTTCGAACTCTGACAATGGCTTGTTTGGTGATATCAATTTTTTTAGGAGCGAATATCGGTTTCTGTGCCGGACCTCCGGCGGGAAGAGTAAAACTCTTTCTTGATGTGGATATGAAAATTACAGTCCCTCAGCAGATTGTCGCTTATCCGAAAGATAAAAACGATTTCAAAGAAGATTCGCCGGAATCCGTAAAAGGATTTGGCGAACAAATCTTGCGGGCCACCCCCGGAACTCCTATCCGGTTTTGGTATGTATGGGGAGATGGCTCAAAAAGCGATGAATTTGCCGATCCATACCAAGTTATGACTCACACATGGACCGAAAGCGGCGTCTATACGATAAGTCTGGTGATACGGTATACTAAACGCCAATACAGCAATTTATTTTCATATACCGAATTTGCGAATTATGAAGAAGTCCTTGCTACAAAACAAATTTGGGTAACCGTTCACGATGTCGATGAAACCGGCAGAAGAATTTATTGTCAAGTTAAATGTTCGGTATCTGAAGCTGATGAAAACACAAAAGTAACCTTTACCGGCGAGCTGTTTCCTTTGGACTATGCAACGGCTATTCCCGAGCCTACAAACCATGACCCGGATTGGTTTAGCGGCGTTCGACCCGGGTCTGTGGAATATCAATGGAAAATCATTCGAAAAAATAGTTTGGTAATTGAATATGAAGACTCCTCCTGGAAGACAATTCCAGGGTTCGAAAAAACGGTTAAACCTCTTGAATATACATTTCCCACTCCTCTTGATCCTGAAAAATATAAAGTGATTCTGAACGTTCGATTCAGGGAACTTCGTTGGAAAGCAATCTATAACAAGGGTGTGGTGATTTCATATCAAGACCCGGGGATAGATTTAACGAAAGATCCTTATCTTTGCCCGGAAGTTCCTTTAGGTGGTCCGCTCAGGAAAGCAGGGGAAATTGTATCCGCGGGGCAGACTCCCTTGGAGATTCTAATCAAGGATACAACCCCTGCGCAAGCTTCGATAGAAGAAGGCCCTACGATCGGCACTACCGGGGATCCCTTGCCCTCTTGGGGAATAATAATTAAAGTAACCGATAATAATCCTAACGCTGATTTTTCATTGCCTTCTCTCAATTACGATTATTACATCGAAGGCTCGAAAAAAACTCAGAACAATGATGACACAACCACGATTAAACCGCCTGAGATTTTGAGACCTGTAAATTCGAAATCGTTCGTTGATCCAAAAACTTCCGACTCCTTGACCGGAAGTAGAGCACGGTTTTTCTTTGAATTCGGTCGGGCTGAAAACTATAAAACGCGAATGCCCGATGATTATGCCGTTACAATGCCGGATTTCGGAAATCCGGGGAGCAATTTGCAGCCTCTCAAATATTTTGCAACGATTCAAGTTCAAGATGGAGGTTCTAAAAAGCCTTATCCGGTGAAATCGGATGAAAAAATGGTAACGGTAACCGATAATGATGCTCCGGGGTTTAAACTAACCTTTAAAACCGATCCTTCGGCTTGCTTTAAAATTGAACGCGGAGTTCGCGATCTTCCCGGTAATCCGGCAAAAATAGATCTTGAATTACCGGGCGAAACTTTCAAGGATGCTGATGATCCTTTCAAGAAAAATCCTCCAACTCCGCTTGAAGTTGTTTCTTCCAAATATTCTCCTACCGTTTATGTAGGTCAAAGAATCCAATTGGTGGTTGAACCTCAAGACAATGTGGATGGTTCCGCTATAAAAAAATATGAACTGATGTATACGTTAGATGGTTCCAAAACTATCGTTTCCAATGACAAACCTTTCTTTCTTGTAGAAAAAATGCCTAACGGCAACCCGCTTCCATTTATCTTTTCAGTAACCGATCAGGCGGGAAATCAAAGAACCATTTTGCTGAATTTAATTGTAAAAGAGTTGAAATTCGAACCACGCGTTCTTGATACGACCATTGAATCAGAAAATCATAAATAAACTTACTTTACGGAGGCATAACATAATGATCTTTCGTGGAAAAAATTCTATGCAAATCGTGGTTTTTTTTCTGTTTTTGCTTGCGATGGCCCTTGAAGCAAATGTAGTTATTGCTCAGTCGGGCGGAATTTACATCGTTGACATGCGAAAAATAACTGAGGCTTATTTGTCTA
>Ga0074199_1000362_pt1 | contig 80149 bp, 66 predicted proteins | sample EPASupsiteSAE347_FD_64528 | JGI IMG/M metagenome (GOLD analysis project Ga0074199, IMG submission 64528) | Bioremediated contaminated groundwater from EPA Superfund site, New Mexico - Sample SAE3-47 | ecosystem: Environmental > Aquatic > Deep subsurface > Groundwater > Contaminated ... | reverse complement strand
TTTTCTCAGTTGGTTGCTTACGCCTCAACCGGAAAATCATTCAGCGTAGTCGACGGACAAAGCCCATACTTTCGCTTACTTGAAAACACGAAGAATTTCGACGAATTGGTCGAAGGCGATGACGAACCTATCAATAAGAATTCCGGCCATCTCTACGATCAACTAAAGAACTTTGCATGCAAAGTTGAAACCGGCTTCCTTCCAAATCCGGATTCGCCGGGGCAAGCTTTTAGAAATCTGGTCGATGTCACGGTTACGATTTCGTGGACAAATCCTCAAGGCCAAATAACCGATTACAAGCTTAAGCAAATGGTTTACGGCACCAACGATGAGATGTATAAGGTCGGCATATCCGATCAATCAGTATCGGATTTTGACGAGAAATTGGCCGCAAAAACATTGTTTAAATGGCTAGACCCTGATCATAAAGCTGATAATTGGCTTATGACCGACTTCACAGCCTTCAACGGGGGAGGAGATCCGGAAACTTTAAAATCCTTGGGTTGCGTTTTAGCCGGGCTTTTAATGTGTGACGCCACCACCAAGGAATTCGATCAATCCATCGCCCGGGCGAAATCCGCACGTGATTTTTTCCTTAAAAAAAGATCACTGGCGACACGTTCTCGATTGATTAAATATCAAGAACATCTGGCTGAACTTAGAGAACAAAGAGCTAATACGATGTTCTACATTTTTTCTCGCCTTGCACCCGATATTCAGAAGCTTGAAAAATGCGATTTTAACGTCAACACGATCGGCGAAAAGATGTCCAACAGCAAGAAAAAACTTGTCGGAATTGCTCCTTTGATGCTGAATCATCTCCTGAAAGTTTCCCTAAGCTACGCATCAGCCGAAGCAACTTTTAAAGAGTTGCTGGCGAATCCCTATCGAGACGGTATTCATCCCAACCAACAGATCGGTCTAATTCAACACTGGATGGACTTGAGAAAATTGGGACTATTATTAAGCTCCCACTGGGATTTGAATGAACAGCAACGCGTCGTCGAGCATGCAAAGGTTTTGGACGATCTAATCGGAGCATACAAAGGGCGTTTGCCGGGCTTCGTCACTTATTTAAATCATGAAAAGAATATTTCCAGAAATCTTCCTATTTTGAAAGAAGAGCTGAAAGCCCTGGATAAACAGTTGATTCAAGTCACCAATCTTCACGGATCATTAATGAAGATCAACGCCAAACTTAAACCAAAAAGCGCAAAAAAGTAACATTTTTCATATCTTTTAGAGCTGGAAATACTTTGATCCATTAGTAAATCGCTAAAAATCGTTGACCGGGAAATCTCCGCATGTTAGTGATATGAATGGATCAATAAGTTGAGTTATTCCGAATCGATTTCCCAAGCGTATTTATCATAATATTGTTGTTTTATCATCCGGGAGTATTTTCAAGTGTTTCTTGAACTCGAAGACCTCGCTCATCGTCTGACCGATGAGAGTTCCGATGTTCGCCAAGAGGCTTGCTATCTTTTGGGGAAATTGGAGAATCATTCCTCCGCCAATCTATTGGCTAAAGCCATGATCGATCCTGATCCCCGCGTTAGAATACTTGCAAGAAAAAGTTTAGATCGACTGAAAATGTTGGGAATAACACCGGATCCGACTTTAATTCCCAAGGCTCCGCCATTGGTACTAACCCGACAAACTTATCAACAGCTCATGGGAACACAAAACGAAGACAATCATGTTCCCATATCTTCAACGAATAATGATCATCATGAAGTTCATTCTCATTCCACTCAATCATCCGCAGTACCAAAGCCTCCTCCGACTTCACCACCACCTCATCAGGAGACACAACTTCCTCCTGCTCAACCCCCGAAAGCAGCTTTCACAAGGCACCAAGAAGTAAAACCGGAAATGGCGGATCAATTGCCGCAGGAAGACAACCTTCCTTCAGAGATTCCTTCAACATCTTCCGTACTTCCTATAAGGTTAACACTTTCCCCCAGGACAAAAACACCGGAGCAAGAAAAAATACTACAGCCTGAAGTTGTAGCCAAAGCTCCACCACATCCAAAAGCAGAAAAAGCACCATCTTCGACTCCTAATTTTTCCGGTCGACTTACTTTTTCACCCATTTCTCATGAAACGATTGCCGATCAACAACCGCTTCAAAAACACACACCCAGTGATCGTCCGAAACCGCATGCAGAGCCGGCCATCGTCGAGAAATCTGAACCGCTCAAAGTCGAGCAACCCAAACCGCCTGTTAAACCGCCCATCGTCGTGAAGAAACCTGAACCGGGCAAAATCGAGCAACCCAAACCGCCTGCGAAACCGCCCATCGTCGTGAAGAAACCTGAACCGGGCAAAGTCGAGCACTCCAAGCCACCTGAAAAACCACCCATCGTTGCAAAGAAACCCGAGTCGGTCAAAGAAGAGCTTGAGCGTGCGCCTTCCACGTCTTCAAAAACGACCTCCATAAATACCGTTCCAAAAGGGTTATCGGAACATCCCAAGTGGTGGTCTTTAATAAAGAAAAAAGACGGTGAATTCGTCAAATTATTCGAAAGCAGAACGCCAAATGAGAAAATTGAAATATTAAGCCAAATGGAGCTGTACCCTCCATTTTCGAAATGGGCGATCGAACTTTGCGATCTATTTGAGAAAGAAAAAGACGTTTTCGTTCTTTCAAAACTATTGAAAGTCTTCGGGAAACATCATGGTCCCGGTGCAGCCGGTTTCCTTGCTCCTTTCCTCGAACATGATGATGAACGAATCATCTCAAACTGCTTGGAAGGACTTGCAGCCGCCGGAGGGCCGAAAGATCTTGAAAACATCGCGGCATTTCTCGATCACCCTGAAGCAAGAATAAAATCCACCGCAGCCCAAGCCTTGTGGAGCATAAATCCGCAAGCTGCTTACCCCGTAGTGCAAAAATTAGCAAAGTCCTTAAAAGTTTGGGAACGCGATGCCGCCAAGTTCGCACTTCAAACTTGTCCGCTGGAAGAAAGCAAGGCTCTTTTAGAAGAATTGGAATCCACAATACCAAAAGTCGTTGAAAAGTTAGACCCGCTAAGCGAGGAACAGGCCCAAAATTGGACATCACGTTTGGGCATACTGGGTAAAATTCTCAACTTTCCCGTCGAAGTCGGCCTGGAAAAACCTCTTCCACTATGGCTTTTCGTTGTCCTGATTGCATTTTCACTCATATTTTTCTTTTATATCGCCTTGCCTTTTTTCGAATGGCTCCTTCCCGCGCCAGCAAATCCTTGAACCCGCGCGTATGACTATTCATGGTCGGCACTCACGCAGGATAGCCTATGACCGCCATTCGGTCACTTCATCTCACGACGAAACTATTGTTTTGGCTTTTCTACAGGTCGTCAGCGATCGGGAAGATAATAAAAAAGAACCGCCAATATAAAATACAAACACAGCATCTGCGTTCCCTCAACCCAATTCGACTCACCATCGCTGACGACATGGGCTGTTATCCAAACAGCAGCCATGACGGCAACCACTTCCGGAATCGAAAACTCCAGAGTCATCGGATTAGCGAAGAAATATGAGGCAAAAACAAGCACGGGTGAAAGAAACAATGCTACCTGAAGACTAGATCCGATAGCGATTTCAAGAGCAAGATCCATTTTGTTTTTCATCGCCATCAGAACAGCGCTGGAGTGTTCCGCCGCATTACCGATTATAGCTACGATGATTACACCGATAAAGATTTCCGAAAAGCCGAATGCTTGTTTTACGGCTTCGATGGAATTCACCATATATTCCGACAGAATAGCGATGAATACGGTAGAAACGAAAAGAATTACAGTTGATTTTTTCATGCTCCAACGATGGAGAGGTTCATCGGTTTCTTCTTTTTGAATTGAGACCACCGAACGATGGGTTTTAAGGGAAAAAAGCAGTTGGCAGAAATAAGTTATAAGAATGATGAACGATATCCCGATGGATACTTTTTGCTGGACGGCAATGCTCCAACCGCCATGCGAATGTTCAGCAGCGTAGTGATAAACAGTCTGAATGAAAAGAGCCAAAGAAGCAATAATAAGTGCCGTAGCACCTGCGTTCGAATGGGTCTTACTAAAAGTCTGCGATTTGTATTTCATACCGCCGGCAGTCATCGAGAGGCCTACCACCAATAAAAGATTTCCGACTATTGATCCCGTAATGGAAGCCTTAACCACATCGACAAAGCCCTTCGACAATGCAATCATCGCAATGATCAACTCCGCGGCATTTCCGAAGGTCGCATTAAGAAACCCTCCGATTGCCGGTCCGAATTTGTCGGCAATTACTTCCGTGGCTTTCCCCATGACATCGGCTAAGGGCACAATGGCCAAGCAGGAAAACACAAAAAGGGCGGCTTCATTTTGATGGGTAAAGTGGGAAATAATCGAAATCGGAATAAAAATATAAAGCCACTCGATATTAGGTTTTATCTTCAAAATCAACTTGCTCCTTATGATCTGCTGATCTGCTGAAATTGAAATTTTTCGCCAGATTTACTATAGCAATACAACTTTGACTTTGCTATAGTAATCGGGAAAGTTAGGAAATGCAATGCCTGCAATCGCTTAAGCGATAGTAAACATAAGGAGCAATATATGTTCAAGGGAGAAAAAGTTATTCTCAGATCATATGAGAAAAAAGATATTGATCGAGCCCACGCTCTATTCAACGATTACGAAACACGTTCTTTTCTCGACCCCGGTGTAATTTTACCGATGAGTCACGAGGAAGAGGAAAAATTCATCGAGTTATGCAGATCCAATAAAGAGAAAGGTTATAATTTTGCCATCGAAACATTGGAAGGTGAATACATCGGAGGATGCGGCTATTTCGGACTTGAGACAAAGAACCGCCATACCTATATCGGTATAGCCATAGTAGATAAAAAATATTGGGGTCGAGGATATGGAACCGACGCGATGAAGGTTTTAATCAATTTTTTGTTCAACGAATTGAATATTCATAAAATCCTATTAAAAGTTTATTCCTACAATAAACGGGGTATTGCCTGTTATAAAAAACTGGGTTTTATTGAGGAAGGTTATCTTCGCGAACAAATTTTCCGTGACGGCAGTTACCACGACGAAATGATTATGAGTCTCTTCAGACAACAGTACAATCAGAAAAAAAGCTGACACCGCTTTTATTTTCAAGATTATAACTCTGCGGTAAAATCCGATGAATATTCTAATGACCGGCTTTTCAAATACTCCCCCTCAATGTTGTTCAATCATCTCGAATCATCTCGGTTTTCATGGAATTTCTCATGAAATTCACCCTGGGCACGGAGATAATCTTCCGGATAACCGATATCCATCCAGAATTCGGAAAGCGGAAAGCAGCCGATTCCCGTACCTTCAGCAAATACCGTTTTAATGAGTTCGGGCATATCCATAGGGCTGTCTTTTTTCAAAAAAGCAAGAATCTTCGGATTTAAAACGTAAATTCCGGCATTGATAAAGAATTGATGGCAAGGCTTTTCAACTATGGATACCAAATCGTTGCCTTGCAGATGCACGACTCCGTAAGGGATCTCAAAGCGAAATTCCCTGACGCAGACAGTCATATCTTTGCCGGATGTAGAGTGATAATCAAGAAGATTCGCGAAGTTCACCGCCGAAAGAATGTCTCCGTTCACAACCAAGAACGGTTCATCCAAAGATTCTTCCAATAACGCCAAAGCTCCGGCTGTACCAAGGGGGCGCGATTCCACCAGATATTTTATATTGACATCAAAATTTGTACCATCTCCGAGATGTTCGACAATCTGATCGGCTTCGAAGTTCACTGAAACATAGATATTGTGAAAACCATGCTTACGAAGTTGACGAATGACCGTTGTTAAAAGCGGTCGATCACCGACCGGAAGAAGCGGCTTGGGAGTATTCCGTGTAAGTTTACCAAGCCTGGTACCTTTTCCGCCGGCCATGACAACAGCGCGATTTGGCCGAACTTTTTTCAACGCCAAATTCTTCAAAAGTTTTAGTGTTACGACTTTTCCGTCGCGATCGAGTACCGGCAAGTGTTTGATTGAGTGACGAGACATTAGAAACAATATCTCATCATCGGGGGTTTCCAAGCCTACAGCTAAGGGTTTGCGATTCATGATCTCACTCAGAGCAGTGGTTAAGGCAAAACCTTTGAGAATCGCGCGACGAATATCGCCATCGGTAACGGTTCCGCGAAGTCGTCCGACATCGTCGATCACAAGGGCAATTTCGAGAGCCGTATCATCAATGGCCCGTAAAGCATCAAGAATAGTGGCTTGAGATTTCAAGAGAATTTTTTCGATTTCTTTCATATCACACGCCCTTGATTAATAACTATGCTCATCGCGAGATTTCGACACGCGATAGATCTGAAAATAATTTTTTCGCAGAGAAGCCAATTGCGGTTTTTTTTCAACAGCCTGTTCGCAAAGCTCTCGATAGACAGTCTCGTTCCATATTCGCTTTCCAATATTGAACAAAGCACGTCCTTTCCCAACGCTTGCCTTGAATTTAAAAAGCGAGTTGCCGGGATTTTTCTCGAAACCGCCGCCAAGATGCAGAATTTTACAAGGTTTTTTATTTTTAGCCCAAAGAACCATATTGTAGAAGAGGAAATTATTCGGACGTTTCTCAAGGAAACGAGGATCCGACGCGCCCAAATGATAATGGACAATCTCATCTCCGACGAAAAGAAGCGCCCCGGCAAGGAGTTCCTCGACATCAAAAACACCTAATAAGGCAGGTTTAAGCCGGGAATCGGATAAAGCGGCAAAATGTTCAGGTTTAAAAAAGTAAAACGGTCCAGCTTCGACTCGTCGCATGGTCGCATTGTACAATGAAACGAATTGCGGCAGGTATTCATTAATACGCAACTCTTGAAAGCGCAATCGATTAACCGTCGCTTTTCTGATTCCTCGCCTAAACGACGCATCCATTTCCTCATAAAGTTGCTCCTCCGACAAGCGAAGGTCAATAAACACGGTTGTTCGATTTTCCTCAATAGTAAGCAAAGAATCACTTACAAAAGATTCATTCTTCAGTATCGGATGAAACCTGATGAATTCGCAAACAACACGATTGGAACGCGCCCATTCGCCGAAAGCCTGAGAGGCTTCGAAAATAAAATCCGGATCGGAATTGTTGGTCAGCGGTCCGCCATAGCCGTAAGGAGTTTGAATATCAAAATAATCGGTGTCCGGAATAGGATTCAAAAGAAAAACGTGAAACCAAACGCTGTCGCCGCGAACATAAGAGAACATTCGGGAATAACCGGCGCCTTCAATTTCCCATGCCTTGCAATAAGAATATTCCCAGTAAATATCCCACGGCGGGGCAGGATCGCCGATTATTTTTTCCCAGGTTTGAAGTATCATTTCGTCGCGGTAATCACCCAATGGGCAATTTGGTGCGATCGATTCTCATGAGTTCGGGACGAAATTTCGCAAGAAAAATCGGAAAATACGCACAAGAACTCCGCCAATTCATTTTCGGTCGTAAAATGCGTAACACCTTCTCCTTTGAAAGGGCCTTCGGGAATCAGCGAGAAGGTTCCGGGTTCCATGATCTCACCAATTCCGTCTCCCCATGAACCGGACTTAAGCAGCATGGAAAACATTTTACCCCCTGATTTAAGAACGCGGCCTATTTCAGCGAATATCTTACGAATTTCGGTCGCTCGGTTTTGCTGAATCGCGCAAATATCGATGACGCCGTCAAAGCTTTGGTCTTTAAACGGAAACGAGGCAAATTCTCCGCGCATCAACGACGCAGTCAAGTTTTCAGCGAAAAGACGATTGCGGGCTTTGGTAAGCGCCACCCGGGAACCGTCTAGTCCGTAAACGGCAAAACCTTCCCGGGCGAGGTACCATGAACAAGCCCCAGGGCCGCAACCCGCATCAAGGATTTTAACACGCGAGCGATCGATCGCTGCGTAGAAACTACGTGCCGTGAATCTCACCAACTCTTCGGGCGGATATTTCCCCCATTCGCGATTGGCGAAAACTTCATCCCAACTGTTATCCCATGGACATATCATATTATTTGCCCGATGCTCCGCCCGATTTTATCTCACCGATAAGAATAGAAGCGATTCTCTCAGCCGAGCGACCGTCACCATAAGGATTTACAAGCCCTTTCAACGAATCGCGAAACTCATCGGATAAAGCCTTTAGTAAGGCGTCATTGATTCCATTCACTGTCGGAGCTGCATCTATAACATTCGCGGATTTGAAACGACCTGCTTGGCGATTTCCAATATTAACGGCGGGGAGAGAGAATGAAGGCGCTTCCAGAATTCCGCTGGAGGAATTTCCCAGCAGGACTCCCACTCGCCGCAATAATGCAACCCAGTTTCTTGAACCCAACGATGGAAGCAAAATACATTTTTTTTTCGCGGCAAATATCTTCAGTTTCTCGATGATTTTCAAAGACCCGACGTCGGAATTGGGATACGTAAAAATAACACGATGGTCGATTCGTTCAAGCACCGTCAGCAAATTCTCCAATCCGTGGATACCCAGATCGGCCGCCAGAGTTTCGGGATGATAAGCCGCTAAAACAGTCTTACGGTCGGGAATGAAACCGAATTTTTCCGCCAATTCGCTTTCGGAAAGGTCGGGTTGTACAAGCAAAGTATCGAGAGCCGTTTCTCCGGTCACATAAACATTTCGAGGGTCGGCCCCCTTGTTTATTACTTTGACGCGAAAATCGGGAATACCGACAAAATGCCATGTCGCAAGACTTGTCAAACAATTCCGCATGCGTTCGTCTACGGCCCCCAAAGTCGTTTCACCGCCTCCGACGTGGGCAACGGGAATTCCCATAATCGCGGCGCTTAAGGAGGGAGGAAGCATTTCCGTGCGGTCTCCGGCAACAACCAAGGCATTCGGAATTTCCCGACTCAAATCGGACGTTGCGAGGATCTGTAAAAGACCTAAGCCTGAAGCAATCGATTGCGATGAAAATCCGCCGGGAAAGGCATCCCAAATTCCGGCTATCGGAAACCTGTTTGCCACGGTTTCAATAGTCGAACCGAATACAGGTGAAGTATGATTCCCGGTGACATAGAGGAGAGGTTGTACTTCCCGGAAATTAAGCAACGCATTGATGAGCGGAGCAACCAGGCCAAAATCCGAACGACATCCTGTCACCAAAGCAATCTTAATTCGCTTCAATAAGCTTTCGTTCCTTTCTTTGCGAGCTTTACATTTTAAGAACCATATTATCAGTCAATTTCACACAGTATCATTTTTTCCGCTTTTCCAACGAGTCTGCGGGAAAATCGACTGTTTTAAACATCTCCCAAGAGATCGGCGTATCCGATGAGATCGACTTTGTCAATGTAAGACCGATCACCTTTTCCAGGTCGGCAGGTACAACGGCTTTTTCACCGACCCGCTTGACGGCGATATCCGTGCGGGCAAGCACGGCACCCGACTTAAGATCGCGGTCCGCAACCAAACCTTTTCTCACGACTTCCCGCGTCGATAATTCTTCTCCGGCCGGCTCCTTATATCCATCACCCAGAGCCCTTTCGACGTTTCTTATGCGCCGCACCATTGTTTCAAACTCAAATGGATCAAGAGAGCAAATATGATCGGGACCGGGCAAGCTTTTATCAAGCGTCAAATGCTTCTCAATGATTGAGGCACCCAGAGCCGTTGCGGCCAACGAAGCTTCGTCCCCCAACGTATGATCGGAAAAACCTACGGGAATCCCGAAACAAGAGGCGAGCATGGGAATAACTTTCAAGTTTAAGGAATCAAGCGAAGCCGGGTATGCGGAAACGCAATGAAGAAGGGCTATCTGATCGGCGCCGGCATCCCAAAGGGTTTCAAGGGCCAATGCGACTTCGGAAAGTCTCGACATTCCACTCGAAAGAATGATCGGCTTTTTCTTGGTTGCCAAATATTTCAGGAAAGGCAAATTCGTGACTTCCGCGGATCCGATCTTGAAAACCGGCACCCCGAGACGTTCCAAAAGATCGGCGCTGCTTTCCTCATCGGGAGTGGAAAAAACCTCGATTCCGATTTTGGCGGCATGGCGAAAAATCTTTCGAAAACCTTTTTCTCCGATTTCCAATTGTTGCAAGAGGTCGAATTGATCGTTATTAGATGACATATTGGCGATCTGATAATCCGCCATTTTCGTTCCGCGGGCGACCAATTTTTCGGTTTTGAAAGTTTGAAATTTTACCGCATCCGCACCGGCTTTTTCGGCGGCGTCAATCAACCCGCAGGCCATATCCGAATTTCCGTTGTGGTTGACTCCGGCTTCGGCGATAATATAACATGGCCACCCTACGCCGATACGTCTTTTTCGAATGCAAAACGGTTTCATTTTTCTTCCCGCATAAGTTTTTCGGCCACAGCCGCCGCGACATCCCACTCTTCCTGCGTATCGATATCTAAGGAGTTGATGTAAGGCAAAACATAGGCTCCGTGGTTGGACAAATCGTAAAGACTACGCTTGGACATTAGAAACCCGGTTTTGACAAAATACAATGCGCCGGTTTCCCGATATCGTACCGGGAATTCTCGGGAAGGCATCTCTATTTTGCCTGCATCGCACGGAACAGCGCGACCGGCGGCGTCAATGGTAAAAAGCCATTCCGGGTATTCGCGCGCGAGACAAAAAGTTTCGAGGGAAACGAATTCACCCTTTTCAAATGCAGCGGAGGCATCATTTATTTGCGTCGAAGTAATAAAAGGAGACGTTGGTTGCAGCAGGCATACCGAATCGGGAACGCATTCCGGTTTTGATTCCAAAAACCAGGCAACCGCATGGATAAGCGGTTCGATCGAACTCACTTCATCACCAGCCAGTTGATCAGGTCGCAAGAAAGGAACCCAACCTCCCACTTTCCTACAGATCCGGGCGATTTTCGGGGAATCGGTAGAAATCAGAACCCAGGCAAAAGCTTTCGATTCCATGGCAGCGCTTAATACCCATTCTATAAGTGGTTTTCCGGCGAGAAGCCGAATGTTCTTCTCAGGAATTCTTTTCGATCGACCTCGCGCGAGAATTACGGCCAATTTCCGGGTTGCCATCACGGAAGGGTTCAAACCCGTCAGAACCCGCTGAAAGAGTCAAGCACCTCTTCGGCTTTGCTTCTGACTTCACCGTTCTCATCTTCAAGCAACATTATTACGGCTTGTCGCGCTGAAAGATCTTTAAGATTTTTTATCACTTCCAGTGCTCCGATCTTAACCGCCGGATCGGATGAAGACAGCACCGGCACAACTTGAGGAAGGATTTTGATTCCATGCTTAACGAGTGATCTCACCGCGTTCTTGCGAACCAACAAAGAGGAATCGGCAAGAAGTTCGATCAAACGCGACTTATCACCCGACTCACGAACTTCACCGAGAGCGTAAGTTGCTGAAGCTCTCATGAATTCGTCTTTTGAGACCAACATCTTTTCCAGAATTTCACGTCCTTTTTCCTCGCCGATCGACAACAAGCTGATGGCAATGTTAGCTCTGACACGATTGGACGGATCGTTAACCAATTTAAGAAGCGCGGTTTTCAGACTTGCTTCGGAAATTTTCAATCGGCTGACCGCTTCAACGCAGTTAGCGCGAACTCTACTGTCCGAGTCTTCCAGATAAAGGGCGAGAACCGGAAGCATCTTTTCGTCTCCGATGTTTCCGAGTGTTTGTATCAAAGTGGCTCTTACATGGGCGTCCTCCTCGGAATGAAGGTGCTGGGCCACAATTTGAGCGGCGCGGGAATCACCTACTTTTCCTAGAGCATCCGCAACTTGAACTCTCACCCAATCATGCGGGTCGGCCAAGGCCGTGATGAGAAAATCCCGGGTTTCTTCACGTTTTAAAACACCTAGAGCAACGGCGGCTTGAGAACGAACTCGATAATCGGAATCCTCAAGCAAACTCACGACGATTTTAATTATCGCGTCTTGTTTTTTAGAAGTCAATTTCGAAAAAACCGATTTCCCCGGCTCACTGCAAATGCGCTTTAAAGCAAGAAAGCGCTTTTCCCAAAATTCATCCCGTAAATCTTGACTAAGGGGATTGGCTTCTTGTTTATGCATGCGGCACCCTTCGTATCAAAAAAATTCGGCGGCAAACCGACCACCGTTGCGATGTCCAAAATATCCCATTAATGGAAAACACAAACCCAGACAGATTAAAGTCAGTATTTAAAAAGGCTGAATATTTTTTCACCCTTGAGCTTTTCCATTCCCTTGAGAAAGGAAAGTTCCACTAAAAATCCGATTCCAATCAGGTCTCCCCCGATATCCCGCAAAAGCTCGGCGGCGGCTTTCGCGGTTCCGCCAGTTGCAATGACATCATCAATCAGCAGTACCTTCTGCCCATGCTTCAAGGCATCTTCATGAATTTCCACCGCGTCTTTTCCATATTCAAGGGTATATTCCTTACGATGCGTCTTGTAGGGGAGTTTTCCGGGTTTTCTAATGGGAATGAATCCGATGCCGAGCTTTATGGCCAAAGCAGCACCGATAATGAAACCGCGCGATTCGATACCCGCGATGACTTCAGCCTTGGATTCGCGATAATGCGTCGCCATTTGTTCAATAGCCGCTGAAAAGGCGTATTTATCCTGCAAAAGCGGCGTAATGTCCTTGAAAAGTATCCCTTTTTTGGGGTAGTCGGGAATATCCCGTATATACTTTTTAATATCCACCAAAAATCTCCTTTGACTCCGATCAATTTATTTGGAAGTTTTTTCGTGTTCCTTCCGAATTTTCGCTTCGAGAGATTCGTAGGTTTGAAAATATCCTTCGAGAGGCGCCGGAGTAAACTCTTGCGTCCTGAACTTGCGGAATGAAGCTTCACCAAGTTTCTGGAAAAGCTCCTCACGTTTTTGAGTATACTTTTCAGCTTGCAGGACCTTAGGATTTTTAGGGGGGGGTTTTACGAAAAAATTCTTCAGTTGGGCGAAAAATCCTCCGGTTGCCTCCGGTTGAACCTTTTCTTCTTCTTCCGAATATTTCTGGATGAAGAAATTCATTTTCAATATCTCATGACTAATGGTTAGAAGTTCGGGAATATTCAAATCACCCTGCTGGTAAATTTCAAAAACAACCCGCCCTCCTTCTTTAAGCAATTCTATCTGCTCTTTTTTAAGATCGGTAACTGAAAAGCTGATAGCCGATTTCGGCGACAATCCCACCGCTTCTTCTTTTCCCATGCGGAAAAACTTGGAAACAGTTCCTGCAAGATCAGTAGGCTCTCCAGAACCCTTACCCTTTTTCTGCTGCGCGGGCGATTTGGAGTTGTCTTCCTGAACCACCAGCGTTGACTTAGGCGGATCGTATCCGAATTTTTCCTCGAACAACCTTAATGATTTGGCCGCCGTGCTTCTGAAAGGCTCTTCAGCGGTTGATTGCGTATGTTTGAGGAATCCGTATGACGTTAAATCGTTATAATTGGCAAGCGCGATAATTGCTTTAATACGCGTTTCGGGCTGGATTTGCGACTTCGCCGCATCCAATAAGAGCAAAATCGATTCGCCGGCGTTAATGTGCGAAAGAGAATAAATAGCGCTGAATTTCATCCATTCTTCACCTGAATTCAGCATTTTTTTCAATACCGCGAAGACTTTTTCCTCGCCGAATGATTGCAGCGCTTTCGCGGCAACGGCGCGTATCCGGTTATCGGGATCTTCAAGTGAAGGAAAAAGATTGGGAATGGCCTCTTCGGCTTTGAGAAACTCCAGAGCTTCAATGGCGTTGGATCGAACCCGACTGTCGGGATCGGTTAAAAAAGGACTAAGAATTCCGGCATCCTCTTTGGCAAGAAATTTCTTAAGACCGCTTATGAGACCAGCTTTTACGAAATCATGCTTCTCCACTTTGAGCATATTTATGAAACGGTCTTTAAAGTCGGTTCTACCCTCTTTTGCAATCTGCATCACCGCGGAAAGGCGATTCCGATAATCCTCCGATTCCAAAGCCTTATCCAAAGAGAGTTCGTTCCCACCCTGATTTTCAGCATCATTGTTTTGTCTGAATTTGTCTATGGCTTTTCGCGAAAAAAATCTCACGGAAACATTTTTATCTTTCGTGGCTTTCATGAGTGCGTGAATAACCTCATTACGAGCCTCTACATCAGGGAGGTCGACCTTCATCAGGGTCATGGCGGAAAGAGCCCGCAAATCGTCATCGGGATTGGATAAATCTCTTAACAGGCGCTTGATATTTTTTTCCATCTTTATCGATCCTAGACTTTCTTAAACCATCATATCATGATTCGCAATTCCAAAAGAATACTAAACGAAACCAAAGAATTCATTTCCACGATTAATACGCGCGCGCGACATATACGCGCCTGACGCCTTTCGTGCCGCAAACGACGCAGTTTCCGACAGCCGGGTCGGGATTGAAGCATCTGATGGTGGCACCCGCCTCGGCTTTGAAGCGGTCTTCACAAACTTGCTCGCCGCACCAGGAAACATCAGCCATGCCGTGTTTGTCCCGTATGATCTCCATGAATCCGTTAAATGACTCCGTCTGAAAAGTTCGCGACGTCAAAATCGCCTTTGCCTGATCGAAAAGGGTTCGGTGGATTTCTTCCATGATTCTGTCTGTTTCGACTTCAAGGTTGGCGTCGGGAATAAACATCTTTTGTTGAGTATCCCGTCGCACCAAGCACACTTGCTGTTTCTCCATGTCTTTTTGACCGATTTCCACTCTTAAGGGAACACCCATCATTTCGTATTCGGAATATTTCCATCCCGGCTTGAAGCCGTCTCTGTCGTCAAGGAAAACACGAATGCCGCGTTTGGCCAACCGATCGGTGATTTGCCTGGCCTTTTCGATTATGGGCGCGGAGTCCTTATAAATGATGGGAATGACGACAGCTTGAATCGGAGCCACCTTTGGGGGAAGCCTGAGACCGCGATCGTCTCCGTGCGCCATGATCACCGCGCCGATGATGCGCGTGGACATTCCCCAAGATGTCGTCCAAGCAAGCTTTCTTTCACCGTCGGAATCGAGGAAATTAATGTCAAATGCTTTAGCGAAATTCTGACCGAGATCGTGAGAAGTGCCCGATTGCAATGCCTGTCCGTCGGGCATTAACGCTTCGATCGTGAAAGTTTTGAGCGCTCCCGCGAACTTTTCTTTTTGGCTTTTTTCACCCGTTACCAATGGTATCGCCAAGTCATTTTCCACGAAGTTGCGATAAATATCGAGCATTCGCGCCACTTCTTCCTGCGCATCTTCATGTGTCCGATGCGCGGTATGTCCCTCTTGCCATAAGAACTCGGTTGTTCGCAGAAACGGCCGAGTCACTTTTTCCCATCTGACGACATTGGCCCATTGATTGATTAAAACAGGAAGATCGCGATAGCTTTCTATCCACTTCGAGTACATGTAGCCGATGATAGCCTCGGATGTCGGCCTGATTGCAAGCCTTTCTTCAAGCTGTTCCCTGCCGCCTTGCGTCACCCACGCAACCTCGGGAGCAAAACCTTCAACATGTTCAGCTTCCTTAGTCAGAAAGCTTTCGGGAATGAAAATCGGAAAGTAGGCATTCTGATGACCGGTTCTTTTAAACTCGGCATCGAGTATTTTTTGGATATTTTCCCAAATGGAAAACCCGTAAGGCCTGATGATCATGCACCCCTTGACCGGAGAATAATCAGCCAATTTTGCTTTAAGAACAACATCGGTATACCACCGCGAAATATCGCGACTCTTAGGTGTGATCGCTTCAAGAATCTTATTGTCTTGGGATTTCTTGCTATCCATTTTCATAGGCCTTTCTGTAGATGGTATGTGTCCGCTTTCGGCCGCTTCATTATAGGGTGGAACCTCGATCGTGTCAAGGCAAGGAATGACCGCGCACGGCAATAGCACAAAATACTTGAAATCGTTCGGTTTTCGAAAGCATCATGCCGTTTTTCGTTACCGCACGGAGACATCCGATCGCGCGATTCCGTTGCTTTTCAGCAACGACGCCAAATTCAGCAAAGTCACATCGAAATTTCCCGACGGATTATGCCGACAATGCCGTTCTAGGGGTTCGATCCACCCTCGCTTCCGGGTTTTTTAGGCAAAACCTTCACGGGCGCCTTCGGATCATTTTTAGGCGCATCGATTTCCGAAATATCAATGGAATTAGGCATCTTGAAAGGGGAATGAGGTTTAACCGTCTGCGGAAACTTTGGTTTTTGCCTGTTGTCGTGAGTCGGTCGCGACTGCAAAGACGGTTGCGGCGGAGCGAATTCGTCGAAACCCGACGTATCCGGCAATTTCAGATCGACAAGCGGGTCGGGGGCAGGAGAGGTAGTTTTAGACTTCGGCTCCGGGGGGAAGGATTTCGAGTCGTCATCGGAAGCAAGAAAACCATCCGCAAAAAACGCGTCGGTATCCAGCGTGGTGCCGGCGCTGGCGAGATCGGGGACATCAAGACCTTCCAGTTTCAATTCGGATAAATCCAGAGATAATGATTGAACATCCTTTTTCTCTTCGATCTCAGGCACAACCGGGAGAGTATCGGAAGGCGAGGGCGATCCTTGTGGTGAAAATTGAAAACCCATATCGTAGGAAGAAGGCGCAAATTGCTGCTCTTCACCGGGAACATCCGCGGCGGGCGGTTTGGGCTCTTCTTCATCAGGCTGTTCCTCTGGTTGGGAAGGCATTTCCGGTTTTTCCGACGATTGCGAAAGGTTCTCTCCGATCTTATCCAATAGAGATTCAGCCATGGTTTTCAACCTATCGCCCTTGGGGGTTTGCTTGATGATATCCCTCAGAAGGGTTTCGGAACGAACATAATTTTGAAGGTGAAAATAAGCCATAGCCAAATGAAAGTTTGTCTCGGGATCGGTGGGATCGATCTTGAAAACCTTTTCAAGCACATCTTTGGCTTCCGAATATTTCCGTAGGAAAATGTAGGCGACTCCCAGCTCCCGCAGCATTTTCATATGAGTTTTTTCCGAAAGCGGTGTGGGGCCCGCAAGAAGTTGTTCGCAACATCGGACAACGTTCGACCAATCACGCAAAACTTTGTAAACCTTTTCGAGTGTAACAAGTGCTTTCATGTTTTCCGGCTCGTTTTCAAGGCAAAGAGAAAGGGATTCGCGCGCCGACTCCCATTCTTTTTCCTCGAACGCCATCATACCTATATATAAATGGGCTTTAGCCATATTAGGATGAGTTGACAACACATCAATAAAAGCTTTGCGGGCTTTCTTGTATTTACCAAGATTGAAATATTTAACGCCCGTCACGAATTCAGGCGGGAACTTAGCCTTCGCTTTTTGGGGAGGTTCGTCGTCAGGCATTTCCAGAAATGATTCGGGAGGAAGCATCTCGGCGGGAGTTTGATCTTCAGCGCCTTGGGAAGACACCGTCAACGGAGTATTCGAAGCATCAACCGCAGGCTGAGCGGTCAACGCAATTTTCTCAATACGTTCCGGCTGCGGGAGAGGAGCAATCGGAACCGGGATTTTTGACAATTCGGTCAATAAACCCGCGGGCAATTTATCCTTATTGCGTATGACTTCAAGACATCCATCCAATGCCGGAAGATACACATCGTTCGAGGGAGGTTTCTTGATCTGACAAGCTTTTTCCAATATTGAATCGAAAATATCAAGACCCCCCAAGCTAAAATGAGTTACTACAAAAGATTTCAATATTTTTTGGTCCCGATAATTTATTTGAGGCGCTATGGCTTGAAGACCCTTTACACCATACATGGCGCCGATCGAGCGGATGACCGCCGAAACAACCTGCTCACGCTTATCCTTGACACGTTGCCGAATCAGTCTCGCGGCCTCTTCGTCAGGGTGTTTGGCAAAAAACTCCATACAGGAAACAATGTTGGGATAAGATGTTTCGAGTTTAAATTGTCGCAAAATCGGAGCTTTAGCGAAATCCGGGAAACCGGACGCAATGTCAACGGAATGCTTACGTATCCATTTATTTTGATCCGCAACGGCTTTTTCCAGTTGCGCCTTGGCAAATTCATTGGGAAATTTCTTTAGAGAAAGCACCATTCTTCTTCTGACATCATCGTGGGGATCCACGAGCAGTTTTTCCGCCAGCTCTTCATTTCCGGTCGAAGGAATTTGTCCCAGGATATAAGCTGCGCTTCGCCGCAACTGCACGTCATTCGAAAGAGCCATTTGAACGATTTCAGGTCTGATATTTTCCGGCTCGCCTTTTGCCAAAGCCAAGATTGAATTTGCCCGAATGCGATTATTCGGATCGCGAAGAAAAGGTGAAATTCTTGTACTGATCTCGCGTTGAGGAAGTTCCAGCTCGCCGATGGCTTCGATGGAATTGGCTTTCAGTCTGGCATCCTTACCTTTCAAACCTTCGTCGAAGATATTGACGAGAGTGACGCTCCGAAAAAGTGAAAGAAAGGAAACCATCAAAGCTTTTCGCCTGATATCGGTATCTTTCACGAACTGCTCGGCAAGAAAAGGTATCGATTCATGCTCTTTAAGCCTGCACAACAACTTTAGGATAGACATCGAAATCCATTCATCCGGATCGGCGATGTAACGGCATAAGGCCAATGCCGAATCCCGGCCGCCGATATTGAAGAGGCTGTTCGCGGCTTGAAAACGCACATTACGATCTTCATCGTTCAAAAGCTCCTTCAAGCATTCGCCGCCGGCAAAAGTCTTGAAGCGTCCAAGCTCTTCCGCGATGATATCGCGGTTATAAGAGGTTTTAATTCTTACCCGAGCGACGAGAGGATTAATGGCCTCATCTCCGCCCATTTCCGCCAGCGCCCTGATGGCTTCCTCTACGTCGGGGTTGGCTTCGAAGAAGGCCAGAATTTTCTTGTTTACCATCGAAGACTTGGTTTTCGCCAGAACTAAAATCGCTTTGGCCTGGATGTTTACCGGAAGATCGCTGTCGAAAATCGGCAACAACTTACCAGCGGCTTTATCTCGAAGAATCTGAATTTTTTGTTCAACGGCGTTGTTCATTCGACGATCTCCTGCAGCATCTCCTTAACCAACTCGCTATTTGTCATTTCATCCCGTAAAAGTTTCGACAACGAATCTTTTAGGGTGACGCAACCTTCACGTTTCGCCATGAACATCGCGGACTGCAACTGCGCGTATTTCTTATCTCGAATTAATGTTCGAATCGCCGAGTTTGCGATCAGCAGTTCATAGGCTACGCTCGACGGATGTTCCGGTGAAATTTTCGGAATCAGCAATTGCGAAAAGATACCGATCAAATTAATGGAAATCTGCAAACGAACTTCTTCATGTTTCTCAGCCGGGAAAAAACTGACTATTCGTTCTATCGTAGCTGCAGCCCCCAGAGTCGGCAGCGTCGTAACGACGAAATGGCCGGTTTCGGAAGCAACGAGAGCCATTTCAACGGTTTTTTGATCACGCATCTCGCCTATCATCATCACGTCAGGATCTTCTCGGAGCGCGTTGGTAAGAGCTTCCTGATATGTCCCGATCATTGTTCCGACTTCGATCTGCGTGAAAATCGATTGAACGCGTGAATAGATGAATTCTATCGGGTTTTCCATGGTGATTATATGACGGGCATATTTTTGATTTATGGAATTGATCATTGCCGCCATCGTATGACTTTTACCGCAACCGGATGGACCGGTAACCAGAAAAAGACCGCGAGGTTTACACGCCTGCGCTTCCAATTCCTCGGGTAAACCCAATTCACGAAACGTAGGAGTTTTCACGGGAATAAAGCGAAAGCTTCCTGCGTAGCCTTCCCGTTGCTGATATAAATAAAATCTGATCCGCGCCTTTCTTTTATAAGGAAACATGGAATAGGCTTCGAAGATGTTACGCAATGAAACTTGCCTTTTCGCGTCAATGATCGGAAGAAAGAGATCATACATTTCTTGAGGCGCCAGAGCATCTTCTTCCGAAATTATCAGATGCCGATTCAATCTGAATGTCGGCGGCGCGCCAGGCTTGAGAGTCAAATCACTCGCTCCCATTTCAATGGCCTGATCGAAAAAATTATATATCTTAGGTTTCATGACGGTTTTCCTTGCGGCTCGGAAGCGTTTTGCTCGACAAGTTTTCTCAGCACCGTTTGGTTTGTGGCTCTGAGAAGACCTTCATTCATTGAAATTTTTTCGGTTACGATCAATTGTGCTAAAGATTGATCGAGAGTACACATTCCGGTATCCCCGCCGGCTTCCTGATAAGATTGGATAAGGTGAATCCGGCTCTCCGAGATCAGCCCCCTTATCATCGGCAAACCCAACAACAGCTCAAATGCGGCCACGCGACCTTTCCCGGCTTTCCTGGGAACCAACGTCTGCGTGAGAATCCCAACAAGGCTGTTGGCTAGTCGAGTCAGCACCTGACTATGCTGAATTTGCGGGAACAGATTAACGAAACGATCGATGGCTTGAAGAGCCGTATTGCTGTGAAGCGTCGCGAAAACAAGTTTTCCGCACTCAGCCGCGCTTAACGTCATATCCACAGCTTCCGGATCGCGCAACTCTCCGACCATAATGATGTCGCAGTCGGTTTGCAGCGCTCCCCTGATACCTTCCTCAAAAGTTCTGCAATCGACCCCGACCTGTCTTTGCCCGACAAGACTTCGAGCATCTTCGAATATGTATTCTATTGGATCTTCTATCGTAATGATGCTTTTGGCGGTATTATTAACGATATTCGTTATGAAACACGACAGTGTCGTCGATTTTCCGGCGCCGGTGGCCCCGGTAACCAGTATCAATCCGAATGGGCGTTCTATCATGGCTCTTGCGGATTTGGGAAGCCCGATATCGTCAAAGGTCAGCCGCATGAAGGGGATTACCCGAAACACACCGCTACCCCCGTTGTAGTCGAAGAAGAGATTTACTCTGAAACGCGCATTCCCGAAGCTTATTCCCAGATCAAGCTTGTTGTGTTCGAGAAATTTAGCCAACTGATAATCATCGAGAATCGCTTCAAGCATGTTTTCATAGTCGCTCGTCTCTATCGGTTTCATTTTCAAGGGCACCATGCTTCCGTCGATACGAAGAATCGGAGGGTATCCCACTTTGAAGTGGAGATCCGATGCGGCTCGGTCAATGCACATTTTTAGCAGTTCATAAATCATCGAGATCCCTCCCGATCCTAAGGCAATGCCTCAAGATGCGCTACGGCATGAAGATGTACATATAATACACCCTTCTATCGGCACATGTCACGAATTCGCTGAGCTAAAAAAACCTCGTTTTTTTCAAAATTCATGCGTTCGGAAATTCGGCGAGTCAACCCGAAATTTATTAATTTTGTCACTTTTGCCTTTAGCATCCCTTCTTGCTATAATCCACCGATCGTATTTCCAATTTACTGACTTAACGGATTCCTGATGATAGAACTCCAATCGGTGACCAAAATCTATCCCAACGGTGTAAGAGCGCTCAATACGATAAACCTCTTAATACAAGCGGGAGATTTCGTTTTTCTAGTAGGCCCAAGCGGCGCCGGAAAATCTACATTTCTCAGAATCCTTTTCCGGGAAGAATTTCCCACCGAAGGGAAAATTCTCGTGGACGGAAAAGATATAGTCTCCATGCCGGAATCCAGAGTTCCCTATTTGCGTCGCAATATGGGAATCGTACTTCAAGATTTTCAACTGCTGAAACATCGAACCGTGGCGGAAAATGTCGCTTTCGGACTTAGGGTTATCGGCGCCTCGGAATCGGTCATCAACGACAGGCTTCAGGAGGCTCTCGAACAGGTGGGCTTATCTCACAAACGCAGAATGTTTCCCGACGAGCTTTCCGGCGGAGAACAGCAAAGAGTTTGCATCGCAAGAGCCATTGTCAGCAACCCTTTGATCCTAATCACCGATGAACCGACGGGAAACCTCGACCCGATGATTTCCATGGAAATTATGCAGTTGTTTCTTGAAATCAATGCCAAAGGAACGACCGTAGTCATGGCGACTCATAACCATAATATCGTCAACAAGCTTCGAAAGCGCGTCATAGCCCTTGTAGACGGGCGAATCGTCAAGGATGAAGCCGGCGGAACGTATGCCTATGAGTAAATCTCCTCTTCGAATATATCGTATATTGAGGCGGCATATGAGAGAATCGAGGGGAAAGCATGGTTAATTTCTCTTCGGTCAAATTCTTCGTCTCGGAAGCCGTTACCAACTGCCGACGAGCCGGGTTGATGACATTCATTACGATTTCCACGATTTCCGTAGCTCTGTTGCTCATGGGTGGTTTTCTTCTGGCGACTTTAAATATGGAATCCTTCTTGAATCGAATGCGAGAAGAGGCGCTGGTAACGGCTTTCATGATCCCTGATGCGGATTCCGATCAAGTCAAAAACGTTAAAATGAGAATCACAAGTCTCGAAGAAGTTTCGTCGGTTCAGATCGTAACACCCGATGAAGCGGCAAAAGAATTATTTCTCGATCCGACCGACCAAAAGCTGCTTCAAATTGGAATATCGAGTCAAACAAACCCTCTTCCCACGACGATTCGAATGAAAATCAGATCCAGTCAAGATATAGACGGTCTCATTCGTAAACTTAAGGACATCCCGGGCATTGAAAGCATCACTTACGGCGAGGAAGCATTCAAGCAATTTCAGGGCTTGTCGGAACTGTTATGGATCGGCAGCCTTCTGGTCATAATCCTGCTCGGGCTTTCCTCGCTTTTCATCGTCTACAATACTGTCCGACTAACATTGTTCATGCGCCGAGAGGAAATCATCATCATGCGTCTTGTCGGCGCCACCAATTGGTTCATTCGCTGGCCCTTTATCATGGAGGGTTTTTTACAGGGAATAGCCGGCGCGATTATTGCTCTTATATTATTATTAATCAGTTATCGCTTCATGCTCACCCGCCTCTCCATCCTCATTCCCTTTTTCACTTTCGATCTTGAATGGGGTCATCTTATCAAACTGTCGGTTAAGCTTTTTCTGATGGGAATGGTTTTAGGCATATCCGGAAGCCTCCTATCTCTGCGCGATTTGCGAAGTTTCAGTCGGAACTATTAAGGCCTTGTTAAAAATTTACCGTAAGTCCGTTCTACTGATCGCGATACTGGTGATGCAGTTCTTTTTGTCGCAGTCGCCGATATCGGGGGAAGAAACACTTCCCGTCAATCAAGACAAATTGGATAAACTCAATCAAGAATTGGACTCTATAAAAGTTCGGCTTGATTTTCTAAATATCAAGGTTGTCGATTCAAGACAGCATGTAAAGGAATTGGAAAAGAAAATCAACCGCCAGCGTCAGCGCATCTCTTCCTTAATCGTGCAGCTTGAATCCGTCGGCAAAGAATCGGATGTCATAACGATACAAATCGAGAATTTACGTCAAGAGATCCAAAGGGCGCAAAAATATATGGATCAGATTTTAACGAGGTTTCGAGCCAAGCTGGTACATCTGCACAAAATCAGACAAGGGACGCTCGTGACCAGTATTTTTTCCGCGAGAGATTTAAATTCGTTTCTGAATCGTTATCAACTGGTTAAGTATCTCCTTGGGAATGACAGAAATCAGCTTATCGAGCTGGGAACAACCGCCGATAAATTGCGTGAAAACACGAAGCAATTTGAAGAAAAGCAGGCTCATCTTGATGAACTTGCATCCATAACACGCAAAAAAAAGGATGATTTATCGATTGAAGTCAATTCGCTTTCAGCCATGATTAAGACGCTGATTTTGGAACGAAAAGTCTTTTTATCCAAGTTGGAAAAATTAAAAAAAAGTCAGACCGATCTGGAGCGCGAAATCACCAAAATTGAATCCGCCAGAAGCAAAGACCCGGCATTCGATCAACATCTATTCCAAAACGCCGCGACGCCCTCTGCATCGCATTCCAATCCGATAATCTCCAATAAACACCCCGACGACGCGCAGGAAATAAAAAATAAAAAGGCACGTTTTGCATGGCCTTTAAAGCACATTGAAGACATAGGAGTTCCGCAAACCAATGCTTCGATGGCGCCGGCGCTCGAGCTGCTGGTTTCACAAGATGCCGAGGTTTTCGCCGCCGGAAAAGGAAAAGTGCTGTTCAAGGGGCCGATGGGACAACTTGGAAACATCATCATTCTCGCTCATAAAACCGGGTTCTCAACAATATATGGTCGCTTGGACGACGTCTGGGTAGGTTTGGGGCAAGTAGTCGAGACCGGTGAAGTCATCGGTCGAATTTTAGCGGCGAAAGGCGCCAGATTGCATTTCGAAATCAGATTCGGAGGCAAAAATCATGACCCGCTCACATTTCTACCGCGGTTAAAATAACGTAATTTTCGACTGGAAAAGCTTTCTCTAAATGTGATAGACTAGCGCAAAGTACTCATTTGGTGAAATCTAAGCATCGGGATGTTAAGGAGCATATCATGAAACAGCGTGCTATTTCCAAAATACTCGTGTGTTTGCCGCTAATCGCATTTTTAATCTGCATGCTCACGTCGCAAGTCGAAGCAACCTCAACTAATATTACTTATTTTAAATCGCTCGATTTGATTCGCAAAGTCATCGAACTGATAAAATCCGACTACGTCGATGAAAATGTTGACGAACAAAAGTTGATCTACGGTGCCATTGAAGGCATGTTGAAAACTCTCGACGATCCTTATACCCGATTCATGGAACCGAAATCATTCAAGGAAATGCAAGTTGAAACCCAAGGTGAATTCGGCGGATTGGGCATCGTAATAACCATCAAAGGGAAATATCTCACCGTCATTTCTCCCATTGAAGACACGCCGGCATTTCGGGCAGGAGTTAAGGCCGGCGACATCATTCTTAAAATCGATGGAAAAGACGTGACCGATATTGCTTTGCACGATGCGGTAAAACTCTTACGCGGTCCGGAAGGCTCAAAAGTTACAATCAACGTCGTTCACGAGGGAGAAAAAGAAGCCAAGGATTTTCCCCTGATACGAGAAGTGATCAAAATTCCCAGCGTCAAATATTGGGTGGTCAAACCCAACGTCGGATACATAAGATTAACTCAATTCATCCAGACATCGGCGGAAGATCTTGAAAAAGCCATGATCGCTCTCGAAAAAGAAAAAGTAACATCAATCGTGCTTGATTTGCGAAACAATCCCGGTGGACTTTTAACAGCCGCCGTAGAAGTAGCGAGAAAATTCATCGCGAAGGGTGATGTTGTGTCCATCAAAGGCCGTGACGGCGAAAAGAGTACCTACAGCTCGTTCTTCCAATCGCATCCATCGCTTCCTTTAATCGTTCTCATCAACGAAGGTTCGGCCTCAGCATCTGAAATCGTAGCCGGCGCCATCAAGGATAATAAAAGGGGGCTCTTGGTCGGGAAAAAGAGTTTCGGAAAAGGTTCCGTTCAAACAGTCATCTCCCTGAATGACGGTTCCGCCATGGCACTTACGACGGCGCTCTACTACACTCCTTCCGGCGTCAACATTCACAAGAAAGGCATCGAACCCGACATTGATGTAGATATTCCTAAAATTACCGACGCCGAAAGAGAAGAAATCACGAAAGCAATCGATGAAGATGAAAAACGCGCGAAATCATCAAGAATGGGGGAAGCGACGGCTTCCGAAACAGCCAACGCCAGCTCATCGGCTTCGATCGGAACCGACACCTATAAACCCAGCGGTTTCATCGAACCTCCGGACAGTTTTACGAAAGGCAGCATTCAAACCTACGTTATAAACAAATATGACACGCAACTTCAAAGAGCGGTAGATATTTTGAAATCCACCGATGTTTTCATGCCATTGATGAAAAAGTAGACAGCGTCATTTCTTTTTCCGGCGATCGGAAAACGGTCGCCGGAAATTGGTTATAAATATGAGGTGTTACCGAATGTTGATTGAGGGGAAATTTCTCGGTCGAATAGTCGGTTCGTCAAGAGGTATGACGCTGATCGAAGTATTGGTCGTAACGGCAATAATGGGCCTGATAGCGGCCATCATGGTTCCCATGTACCAGATAGTTCAACAACGCGATAAGGAAGCCCGCCTTCTCGAAATCTTAAATGATGTAAACAACGGAATTCAGGATTATCGAACTTATGTCATCAAACAGGGATACGCGAAGATCGAAGCCGCCATAACCGATGAAAAGAAACGTACAGCAGCCAAAGACACCATGATAGCCTCCGGAGCTAAATTTGGATATCTATATCCGATCCACCCGGGAAAATTATTGAACCCGCTCGGCGACACTTTTGAAATCAGTACCGGTCCGACCGCTTATGACGCGGCCCCCGGTTCCGTCACCATCGTGATCAATCGTCGTTTCCTGAGGCGAATCCCGCCGCATCCATTTAAACTCTGGTATCCTAACGCGCATTGGGAATTGAAAGAAGTGGCTTCCGATACCACTTTTCTTCCCAACACGGGGCCATGGCGGGCATGGGAATCCGGTTACGGAATCGCCACCTGGATGGGATGGCCGACAAATAACAAAGCTACGGGCGTGATATCCCTTCGCTCCAGAGGAGCAGGTTTATCATTGGCCGGAGACAACACCGATGACTGGCCAAAATAACCGACCGGCTTCGCGAAGCGGATTCACCATCATGGAAATATTGGTGGTGGTGGCGATAATCGGCATCATTTCGTTGGCGATGGTGCCCTTTGCACAGGTAACCTTCATACGATATAAGGAAGATGAATTTCAATCAAACCTTCATACCGTTCGCAAAGCAATCAAATTATGGCATGACGACTGTTACTCCACATTAAAAAGTCAGTTACCCACTTTGGTTGATGCGATACCCGATTGCTACCTGTATCCCCCCGACATCGGTTCCCTCACCAAAACAATCCCATATCCGATAAAGGGAACAACCGCGGTTTTTTATCCCAAGTTCTATCTTAAGGAAATTCCAATCGACCCCTTTGTCAATGGGGCCATCTGGACGCAATTCTACGCCTCCGAAACAGTCGTCGCCGGCAACACGACAAGCACATATGAATACGGCAAAATATCCGGCGCCATAGGAACCGGGGTGTTCGACATCTCAGGTCATCCGGCAACGGACACCCGCCGTGGGTTTGTCCTCGCTTTAGACGGCACTAATTATTCGGATTGGTAAGGGGATGTTAGAATGAAACAACGTAATTTTACTTCAGTAAAACCACGGATCAATCATTGCGAGGAACGAACTGGCGAAGCAATCTCAAAGATGAAGAATCTTTGCCACACGGGTTTTTCCTTGATCGAATTGGTGGTTGTGATAGCAATCATGGCGGTGTTAGCCGGCATGGCGGTTCCATATTATCAAGATTATATGGCGGATTCAAGGCGCGCCGTTTTCAAGCAGAACGCCGCCAATATGAGAAAAGTCATCAATGATTTCCGCGGAGACAACGGGAGAGGGCCTTTTAAGGTCAAAGTTTCAAGCGGTACGATCGGCGTTCATGCGGGCGCTTTCTATTTGATATCCGATCCCAGAAGCAGCGAGGCGGGAATAGGTTGCGAACTTACGGGCGGCCCCATTCAGAATAACTTGAGCGCAACAATCAAGGCCGGGAACCCCCTTCGAAGGAATACAATAAAATATATTCCGACTCTTCCCGTCTTTGAAGACCCTTACACCGGTACCAGAATGGAATGGGGTTACGGCGGCGCCTCGGCTTATTTCGTCGATGAATATCCGATCGGCTCACCCGACGGGATTTTCGATTTCACGCATGAATTTGCATTCATCGATGGGAACAGCAATGGGGTATTAGATGATCCGGCTACGGAAACAGTGATCTGCAATATTCAAACTTACCAACGTACCAGACCTGATGCGGATTACATCAATTCCGGCACTAGAGCTCTCGATTATATCGATATTACGGCGACCGACAGCCAAGGAATTAAATATTGATAAGGCGACCAATTTAAATAATATTCAATATTCAGACTCAACAGCGGCAGCATATATGCCGATAACTTCGAGGAAGGACTTCATAAAGCCATGGCAGCCGAATTTTTAAAACGCAAGAAAATCGGTGAGATTCTAATCGAGATGCGGGCTATAACTCAAGCTCAGCTTGATACCGCATTGAAAAAGCAGACTTCCGTGAGAAAAATGGTCGGGGAAATACTTGTCGAAGCGAAAGCTCTTACCGAGGAAACTCTTTTCAGAGGTCTATCGGTTCAACACGGCATCGAGTTCGTTAATCTTGATACCGCGGAAATCAGCCGAGAGCTGGTGCGCCAGATTCCCGAAAATCTCATCAAAACCTATAAATTTATTCCGCTGAAGAAGGAACCCAAGTCTTTAACGATAGCGGTTTATGACCCCACAAACACAAAAATGTTCGACAGCATCAAACTCACCACTGGGTATATGTTCATCAAATGGGTTTTGGCGATGAAGTCGCAGATAATCCACATCATCAATGATGTCATTTATCGTCCGCAAAACGTATTGGAAAACGTACCCATGGATGATCTGTTGCGCGACGTGAAAATCGAATTCGGGAAGGATGAATCAGGACTCTCGGTCGTTGGTACCACGCAGCTTCCCGATGTCAACCTGGAAGAGTTGAAACGCGAGTCGGATCAAACCGCCATCGTCACCTTGGTGCATAAAATTATTCTTGATGCGGTTAAGATGCGCGCCTCGGACATTCATATAGAAGCTTTCGAGAACTTCATTCAAGTCCGTTACAGGATCGACGGTATTCTATACGATATCCTGCCGATTGAAAAATCGGCTCATCTCGCCATAATTTCCCGTATTAAAATCATGTCCAACCTCGATATCACGGAGAGGTTCATGCCGCAAGACGGCAACTTCAAACTCAAGGTAAAAAATCATCAGATTGAATTCCGCGTCGCGATTCTTCCTTCCATTTACGGGCAGAACTGTACAATCCGCGTCCTGGATTCGGGGCGGGTCAACCTTGAGCTGAAAACTCTGGGTTTCCATGAAGATGAATTAAAACTTTTCGAATACAACATCGGTCGCCCATGGGGTTTATGCCTCATCGCCGGTCCGACGGGCTCGGGAAAAACCACTACGCTTTATTCGGCGATTTCGCTTATCAACAGTCGCCAGGTTAAGATCATTACCATCGAAGATCCGGTCGAATTCAAGATCCCCGGTGTTCATCAAATGCAGGTACATGAAAATAAGGTTGATGAAAACCGCTCCCTTACTTTCGGAAAAGGTTTGCGATCGATCTTGCGTCTCGATCCTGACGTCATACTGGTGGGAGAAATCCGCGATTACGAAACCGCTGAAATCACCATCAAGGCGGCGTTGACAGGCCACATGGTTTTTTCAACGATTCACGCCAACTCGGCCATTGAAACCGTCAGCCGTCTGGAAAATCTAGGCGTTGATCCTTATCTGTTCGCATCTGCCTTGAGCGTTCTCGTCGGACAAAGACTGGTACGTAAAATCTGTCATAATTGCAAGGTTCAAATCGAAACCACACAGTATTTATTGGCATCGCTCGGCTTGGATTTCGAATCTTATAAAGATCATAAATTCTTCAAGGGAACAGGTTGCAAGGCATGCAACAACAGCGGTTTTCGTGATAGAACCGGCCTTTTCGAAGTTATCGAAATCAACCAGGCTCTCAAGGAGCTTATCTCGCAGCGTCAATCAAGCGTAGCCCTGATCAAACATCTCCGTCAACAGAAGGTCACAACCATCGTCGAGGCGTGTTTAGCTAAAGTTTTATCGGGAGAAGTTCCCATCGAAGAATTCATCATGGTAAACATGGGATAACGCGAATGGCAAAACGAGCCTCCGGAGGACACAATCTGGTTCTTGATTTGGGAACGCATTCCATGCGGCTTCTCCGCTTGGAATCCGCGCAACCCGGAGAAGTCCATATAAAAGAAAAATTTGTGGCAGGTTCTCCCCGCGAGTTCGTTGTTTCGACTTTCATTGAATTCCCGATTATCGATTCGATTCCGGTGCAGACCGCCATTAAATCGTTGGTTTCGCAAACAAAGATCTCATACGACAACCTCACGGTTCTTCTACCCGACCACGCCGCGCTGATCAATCTCATGGTGGCTCCGCCCCATTATTCCAAGAAAGAAGCTCTTGAAGCCATCAGGGAAGATTTCGCCCCCATCATGCCTCTGCCGATAGACAACTGGCACATCATTCATCAAACCATCGGACCTTGGGAGGACGATGAAATCACGATAGCAATCGCAGCCATCAAAGCCAACCTTATCGAGATCGGCGGAATCATTCAACAAACAGGGTTGAATCCTCAAATTTTCGACATCAATTACTTCAACGTTGCGAATTTGATTGAGCATTATTTAATTGCCGAGGAATCAAAGGGGAAAAATATCGCTCTGGTGCATTTGGGCAATGAAACCACATCCATCGGCATCTTTCGAGACGGCCAAATTCGAACGTTCTTAAATCGTCCGATCGGCGGGTATGATTTTACGAAGCAGATCAGCAAACATTTTCATGTTCCCGATGTTGAAGCCGATCAGTTCAAGAAAAATGAAATTTTCTTCCTGCCCGAGGTGTCGCCCGAACAGGAAGGTCTTTACAATTATACCGTCATCAAAAATGTTTTCTCGATACTTGCCAGGGAAATATTTTCCGGCATGGAAAGTTTCTTAACCAAATTTCGTGAATTCAACATCCATGAAGTTATACTCTCGGGCGGGGGAGCGAATTTCCAAAATCTTAGAGTATTGCTTTCGGCGAATCTCAACATCCCCGTTCGCGATGTTTCAGACTTTTACAAACTCTATATCAACGGAACACCAGCCGAGGCACCGGAAAGAAACGGTTTAGCTTCGGCCTGCGGTGCGTTCTTGCGGGAATAACGAATGAAGTTTCAATTTGACCTGTTACCGAATGATTATAAAAGTCTGCCGAGAGATTATTTAGGATTTATCTTGGCGGTCGCCGCGATCATCGTATGTCTTTCCTGGACGTTCACCGTCCATTTCCGGAATATGAAACTACTTTACAACTACCAATCGCAGATCGACCAAGCCGACAAATCATATCGTGAGTTGAATCAAAGAGTTACCGAGTTGCAACCCCCGGCAGGGCAAATAGCGGCGCTCAAGAGTTCGATCGAATTCATCAATCATAATCTTGACACGCCCGGCTCCTCATGGGTGGATTTTCTCTATTCCTTCGAATCCACGGTTCCCGAGCGAATTTACATCTCGGATATCAATCCGAAAGATCTCTCGATTCAAAATGTTGAATTCACAATTACCGGAGAAGGTTCAACGATCTACGATGTGCTTGATTTCATATCGAGATTACAGAAAAGCGGCCGCTTCAGTCGGGTATTTCTCAAGCAGAATTCTACTCGATCGATTGAGAACGGAACCCTCACCAGTTTTATAATCTCCTTTACCTACAACGGGAAGAGTTAACCAGTAGTGGAACTAAGGAACACAAATGAAAACTAAGTTTCGCTCTTACCTTGAACGTATTATCAGTTACGGAGTTGCGGGCTTGGCGGTCGTCGGATTGGTTTTCTTTTTAACTAAGGTTGATAAGGAACAAAAATTACAAATTGAAAAGAAAATTCAGGAATTGAAAAGCCTCAACGATCAAATTGATGCGACCAACAAGGATTTCGAACAAAGAAAGATTCAGATCGATGAAATCAACAAACAAATAACCGCGCGACAAAGCGAAGTACTGGTCAGATTTGAACGGCTTCTGGAAAAGTCGGAGAATTATACCAAATTCATTGAGCAGGTTCAGAGAAAAGCAAAATCCATGGATATCACGATACTCAACTCGAGCTATACTCCGCCGAGTCCCGCTGAAGGAGCCCCGGCAAGTTATCTTGAATTCAGATTCATCCTGGACATTACAGGCAGCTATGAAAGAATGAAAAATTTTCTTTGGGAACTCGAAAACACATTGAGTCGTTTGGTTAAAATCAGCAAAATGGTCATCAAACCACCTTTGTGTGACAAAGAAGGGAACATGAGCATGACTCTTACCCTTTCAACTTATTTTCTTCCTTGAATGTGAGGGAAAATCGTGACCAGTGAAGAATTCAGTAATTTTTACAATAAGAACAAGCTTCTCGTCATTGGTATTCCTATAATTCTCGCGATACTTTTCGTCGACAACTTTATTTTGAAACCGGCCCGCAATAAAAAGAACGGCGTCGCAACGCAAGTGGAAACCGCACAACCCGCAGCCGGAGCGGTATCATCCGCAAATGCGCCGGTGGTTCCACCGCCGCCGATTTCCACTCCATTCATTCCCCCCCTAGATTCGCGCGTCGACTCGAGGTTTGCCGCCACGGAAACCTACCCGTACAATGCCAATCGAATGGTCTTCTACGTGACTCCCCCGAAAATGGAGGAGTTAAAAGTTGAAGCGGCGTCCGTCGAAGAAAATCAGGAAGAAGTGATACAAAAGCCTGTTGAGCGGCCTGATATTTCTTACCACGGCTTTTTGACCATGGGTAAGGAAAAAGTAGCAATCATGAAGATTACGGATAGATTAACGCTTTCCAGAATCGGGCAAAAATTGAAGGACAGTCCTTTTTTGTTGCGGGAGATTTTTCCCGACCGCGTAGTAATAGATGACAGCGAGGAACCCGACAGGCAGTTTGAGGTTGCTCTCGCCGGCATTGAAAAATCCACCAAGACCGCGAAGGCTGAATAATGGATTATCAGACGATAAAAAAAATGTTTCGCGACCGCGACAAAATGGTCCGTCTTTTCTGTCTTAAAACGGCGATAAGAGACAACATTTCTCCTATAGATGAATTCGTTCGCGACGGTTTGAGGGATGAGCGTCCTGAGATTGTCGCCGCGGCGTTAAAGGGTGCCCGACGGGTTTCCGACCCGGAAATAATGGGAATGGTTCTTACTTATCTTGAGTCGCCGAACCTTCTTTTAAGAACCGAAGCTCTTTCGGTGCTCGAAAACAAATCATCACCGCAAATAAGAAATGCACTCTATGGCTTTCTAAAACGAGAAGAGGAAACGTCGCTTTTAGCGACCGGGATAAAGATAATCGGCTCTTTTCGCTCAGCGGAGTGCATTCCGTTGCTCAAGGCTTTTTTAAATTTCGATGATGAACGGGTACGCGCCAATGCCGTCGAAGCCATAGGAAAAATTGATGCGCCCGAAGTCATAGAAATATTAAAAGCTCTCGTTGCCGATCGCAATAATAGAGTGAGAGCCAATGCCATCCAAGCTCTTTGGGAAAGAGGCATTCGATTCGGGTTGAACACGCTGCCCGAAGAACTTCGTTCTCCGAATACAAAGAAAAGAGCTTCAGTAGCCTACATACTTGGCGTGATCAAAGAGGAACGCTCATTGGATCTGTTGATCGGACTTTTAGGCGATATTTCTCCCACCGTGCGCAATCGCGCGGTTCTAAGTATCGGAAAAATCGCATCGACCAGGGCAATAAGTCATCTGCTTTCCGCTTACGGAAAGGAAGAAGAATCCAACATAAGGGACAACATCGTTTCCGTCAGCATGGAAATCAATGCAGAACTCACGATTTCCAGATTGTCGGAACGCTTCTCCAGCGAAGAAGATGCCCGAATTCGCGCGAATTTGATCAGAAGCCTCGGACATGCCGAAAATACCAAGAGCGCCATATTGGTATCCAAAGCCTTGCGTGATCCTGACGGAAGAGTCCGCGCCAACGCCGTCGAAGCACTCGTAACTCAAAATGATCCATCCTTGGCCGAGCTGTTATATCCGCTTTTAAATGATTCGAATAATCGGGTCAGAAGCAATACGGCAACGGCTTTATGGAAACTGGGGGGAACCGGCGCGGTCATGACCTTAAAGCAGATGCTCCGATCGTCCCATAAGCAGATGCGGGCTTCCGCCGCGTGGGCACTCGGTGAAATCGGCGCCCTGCAATTTTCAGATCTTTTACAGGATTTAAGCAACGACGTCGATCCTGATGTCAGAAAATGCGCGCTTAAAGCCCTCGCTAAAGTAGCCAAAATCGGTTAATTATATCAATTAGTCATTTTCAACCAATTAATGAGGAAAGAGTAATGCAAGATAATTCGGAAATCGATTCCGCCATCAGCGATCAGGTAAAGTGGCAAAAGGCCTCTTCTCAATCTCGGGATATTTTTCGTTTAACGGCGTTTGTCGGTTTTGCTATTGTCGTTGTTGGGCTTTTCATGCCCTTTTTAAGGTCACCTATAGAAGAACAGGTTTCATGGCTGGGAAAAGGCGACGGAATCGCGGCTTTATTTTTTGTCATTATCGGCTGCGGATGCCTTTTCTTGAGGCATTTTGTCGCTCCGCTTTTTCTTTCGCTTCTATCCCTGTTTTTTCTTTTACTGGATATCTTGATAACCTATGATTTAATCGCGATAAAAAACGGCGTAACAGGCGAACCAACGGCGCCATTCAGGCTCATCGTAGATATTTTTTGGAGCGCTATGCGTTTGGGAAACGGCGCATTTTTCATCGTTTCCGGATTCATTCTGGTTGCAATTTCATCATCCCTGGCCATCGGATTCCAAAAACTTCCCAGCCTTTGGAGTCGTGCAAATCACGACTCCCAAAATCCATCGTAACGTCGCCGTTGTTTATTCATCCACGCTTTTTCATATTGTAGTTAGCACCGTATTCAAAAACAGCGAGACTATATCATCCATCCAAGGTTCACCAAACCCAAAAAATCTTTAATCACAAGGCCTTGGTTCACCATGTGGAATACGGATGCTTAATCAAACTTGAGTTGAAATATTTCGGATCGCCCGTGACCTCCTCACCAAGCCATGACGGCCGCTTGAATTCTTGCCGTTCGTTTCCCAGTTCCACTTCGGCGATAATTAATCCCTGATTTTCATTTAGAAACTCGTCGATTTCCCAGACGACTCCGTCACCGGGAATTTTATACCTTCTCTTCTCAATCAGAGGCTTCTCGCAAATATTAATCAAGATTTCCTCCGCATCAGAAAGGGGTATTTCGTATTCGTATTCCGATCTCGTCATCCCGTAACTGATCCCCTTGACCGTAATATAGGCATTCCGATCGATCATACGAACCCGCACGGTCCGCTCTTTTACGATGGAAAGATATCCTTGGCGGCAGATGATTCCCGTAGCGGATATTCGCCATTCATCGCCGTTTACCAGAAATTTCCGCTCGATTTCCCTCCCGATGTTTCACCTCCAAAGCATCCGCATTTATCTAATTCGCTTGTAATCCATGCGAATTCTCATCGCCTTATTAATTTTACATGAGATCAATCATTCATTATCCGGGAAATAAATAACTGTAACAAATTTCGTTCATCGACCGGCCATAAGAGCCTGCAAGAGAACAACTATTTGTAACGGTTATTTTCTAACAGGCTCTAAGAAATACAAATGAAAGATCAATAATATCTGATGATTAATGGTTGTTCGTAATTTTCCCTGATGAAAGTAATTTCGGTAGCTTCAATAATCGGCTGACGTGCGGCACTTTGAATGGTAGTAATCGTGTTGAAAAGTTTTTCCACTCCGATGATCTTTCCCTTAACCTGTATTTTCGTCGAGTATACGCTGACTCGCGGGTCTTGGGGCAAAGGTTTGGGAAATACGATACCGAAGGTGGAAGACATGCTTGAATCCTCTTTTATATTTTGATTGGCATTCGCGAAAAAGCGCTGTTTCCCTTTCTTTTCGTCGGTAAATACGGCCATCCCCTCCCATTCGACCGGTTGCCCTAAATACGGATTGGGATTTACGGTGACATCCTCGACTTTAATAACTTTGTTGATATACGAGTTGGCCCGGACTTCCCGACGCTCAACGGAAACTTTCGCCTCGGCTTTCTGCTTGCCAATCCAGTATTGGGCGGCACCGATCATCTCATCAACTTGTCGTTGCTGGGCCTCCGTCAAAGAGCCATAGTCCTTGGCAAGGTTAAGAAGAGCTTCCGCTTTTTCGTAATCTCCCTGCTGATAAAAATATGATCCGCGCGAAAAGTAGTTGTAGCTGAGTCTTCCGCCCAAGTCGCGAAGCCGATCCTGAGCTTCCTTCAAGTTCGGGTTTAAAGATGCGCATTTTTTATATTCGAAGGCCGCATCTTCGAAACGACCCAAGGATTCATAAGCTTCGCCTAAAGCGAAATGAGCTTTCACCAAATCAGGGGCCAGTTCAATTGCCCGCTTGAGCATTTCCACGGTCCTGTCATAATCTTGACTTCTCAAGTAAATCAAGCCCATGGCATAGGAAATCTCAGCATCGGCCGGAGCATATTTCAAAGCCTGTTCATATTTTTCGAGCGAATTGGAATATTTTTCGAGTTTGAAATATAGAAAACCCAGGATTTTGAATAAGCGCGGATTTGACGGATCGGACCTCAACGCATCCTCGAAAGCCGGGATGGCATTCGCGATGTCGCCTTTTCTTAGAAGTTCCTGGCCTCTTTGTTCGGCCGTACTGGTTCCGTATTCCGTCGCCCTTTGTTTATAGGCTTCTTCCTGGCCTTGGATTTTTAGACGAGTAGCAACGTCGGCTTGAATGGCCCCCTTGATTTGCGAAAGTTCTCGTTTGACCGCAAGATAATCGGGATCTAGAGCAAGAGCAATCTGGAATTCGACAACCGCTTCTTTCAAGAAACCCTGCATTTTATAGATCCGGCCTAAGTTGTAGTGGGCTTCGGCATTTTTCGGATCAACTTCAGCGGCGGCTTTGAATTCCTGAAAAGCTTCCAGATATCGCTTTTTATAAAAATGGTTCAAGCCCACGTCGATATGCAATTTTGCTGATGCCGCCAAAAGGGGAGACAATTCGATAAAGAGAGAAAAAATCAAGAGTAAAATGGTGACGATTTTTCCGCGCATGGCTTTCACCTCGTAAGATCTCTTCGAATCAAGAAATAGATGGTCCTTGATGATATCGAGTATTTTCACATGATGCTAGAAGTCAAATCGACTCCATGGTTAAACAATTTCAGGTTCCGATAAGGATACACGATTTTGAGCAAAAAACAAAATCCCGGCCTCTTGACCGGGATTCTGGCTTGGACCGTGCAGCCATCGAACAAGAGCTCTCAAAAGCGCTCCCAGAGCAGGTTCGTTCTTCGTCGATATGACACCGTATACCCAAGTTTATACCTATAAAGAAAAATGACTCCAGCGCGAAAAGGCTTCTCAATGCCATTATCAGTATAACATATCGGCTTACGGCCGCCACTATTTTAAAAGAGAAAGGTTTTTCAAGAGGGTTCTTTCTGCTTCAAGCTGCTTCTAGACTGATTCAAGAAGGGAATTACCATTAGAAGTTACCTATCTCTTCCTGTAAGTCGTGGTCGTTCGCCGGTCAACGCTTATCAGCTTCACGATGTCTTTCTCGAAAAGGAAAAATACGCGCCAGTGCCCTACCTTGAGCCTCCAAAGGATTTTGTTTAAACGGATGATATTGACCCGTTCGCCACGCTGAAAGCTATCCAAGATTTTGTTGATGATGTCTTGATCAGCCTCTGGAAGCTCCGAAAAATTCTTTGAATATTCAGAAGTCTTTAATATCCGGACAGGCATTATTTATGACCCGGTTTCCACTCTTCCAGCTTCCCGGCTTTAACATCAGCAATTCCCCGGTTGATTGATAGCATGGTTTCTTCTGAAATTTCTTCTTCGGTTATTGGCATGTCGTTCAAATCCTGATAGGAAAATAGGTTCTCGTCGTTCTTTATCAATCCGATAATGTAATCCAGAAGGGTTTTCCCGGCTAGTGCCGCCCGAGATTTCAGCTTTTTGTGGGTTTCCTCGGGAAGTTTCAGGTTAATACATTTCACGGTTGGCATTTTTTCGACCTCCAAGTATTTTATGTTATAAATATATCATTAGACACTTGTGAAGCAAAACATATAGGGAAGATTTTTAACCGCGTGTATTCCCGGAAACTACCGGGAGACATTCAAAAGACGGCCTATCGGAAATTGGTACAGATTCACGCGGCAACGAAACTTGAATCTTTGGCAATTCCACCCGGCAACATGCTTGAGGCCCTGAAAGGTGACAGACTCGGACAGCATAGCATCAGGATAAACGATCAATGGCGAATTTGCTTTATATGGGAAGATGGAAACGCCTTATCCGTTGAAATAGCAGATTATCATTGAGGAAGGATTCGAAATGAACAAGAGAAAAATACCGCCTATCCATCCTGGAGAAATTTTGAACGAAGATTTTCTTAAACCCATGGGAATTTCTCAATACCGCATTGCGCTTGCTATTGGAGTTCCACCGCGCCGGATAAATGAAATTGTTCACGGAAAAAGAAGGATAACGGCTGATACCGCGCTTCGCTTTGGCCGGTTCTTCGGAATGGAAGTTCAGTTTTGGCTCAATCTTCAATCCCATTTTGACCTTGAAATTGAAAGAGACCTGATAGGCGAAAAGCTTCAAGAGATAAAGCCCTGGAAGAAAGCCGCATAGTTTTACTACGGCCGCCAAATAAAAAAAGACAACCTAAGACGCCGAAGGGAAGCACATCACCGCATAGCAAACGGTTGACTTGTGGCCTTGCAACGCCTTTCCATTACATCAAAAGGCTTCAAGCGCTAACGCGCCATTGCCTTTATGATTCCATTACAGGCTTATTGTGGGGTTTTTCCGTGCTACCGCATCGACCGGAAGAGCCGATAAACAAACGTTGAATATCTATGGTAAAAGTGGCGGCCGATGAAGGCTTCGCACTATTGCAAAGCGTTGGCAGCTCGATTAACCGCCGGTCTTCTCCCCGTGTTTTTAATTACTTGGCGGCCGTTAATTGGTTCCTTATCCGTCGGGGTGAAAGATATTTTAGGCTTTGAATTGCCGGATGAATCTTAATTGAAGGGTTTAATTTTGCTTGTTCCTTTTCCTTCGCAAGCTCTTCTTTGTTAAAAGCTATTGATGCTTTGATAGTTGCCGCAGCCGCGTTCATTATTGCGGTTCTGACCGTTCCCTTCGACACTCCATTGCCGATCTTTTCGAGCCGTTCTGATATCCTATCAAGCCGATAGTTCAGGCTTCGACGCTCTTCCCGCTCGGACTGCGCTTGAATTTTTTCCATGATCTGTTTGTCGTTAAGTTTTTTCATTTATTGTTTTCCTTTTCTTCAAATTTTTCCTTTAAATTTTTTGTTGGGTCGCATCTGTATTTTCCCGGCCGCGCAAGCGCGTCAAGCATTGGTTTTACTTGCGAATGGATTACCGCGCTCATATCGTCGGCGTTTTTTCCATCCAAAAGAGGAGGGAGCCTGTTTTCAAGCGCTAAACAGGCTTGCCGAAATTCCATAAAAACTTCTATCCACTCCGGGACAAGCTCGGCCCTTGGGAAAAGATCGCCTTGGATTTTAAGTCGTTCGAGCCGTGCTGTTCGCGCCCGCTCACGTCTGAATGCCGTTAACCACTTCTCACCCTCGGTCGACGCTGAACTTTTCGGAGCCATCGCGTCGGCTTCCCGCTCTATACGCCACTTGATACACAGAGGGAGGGAGAAAACACCTTTTTCTTCAGGCATTCCAGCCTTCTTCCACCTGGTAACCATAGACCTGTCAACACCGAAACAACGTGCTAGATCCGCACCTGATAAAGCTTTTATATTCATAACACCTCCATATCGTTGACTTGCACAAATTTAGAGTTCATAAGCAGGCGACGCAAGCGCGTTCCTTGACCCTTGTTCTGACTTTGAGCCAGAAGAACCTATCAATTTATATACGCCCTCGTGTTGTCGATCTTTGATCATTTAACCACCACTTTCAAGATTGCCGCCGCACCTGCAACATCACCAGCCCATTCGAGAGACACCACCTTATCAAGCGCTTTGCCTAACTCGATGGATCTTTGAGAGCTTAACGGAAGTTTCTTGCCCTCGTCCAATACCGCCCGCGTCAGTCGATAGAGTTCGTCAGGATAAAATATTTTCGCATTAGGTGCCCGTGACTGCGGTTCTGTTTCGATGGCAAGCTGTTTTGCCTCAGAGGAAAGCAAAGCGCCTTGCGTGGCACCCTGGGGAATGTTTTCTAATTCGCTGATAATCTGGTGTTTGTTTTCTCGGATAAACGGAATCCATTTTTCAACCGTCAATTTATCACCGTCGATTTTCAGACCACCATTTTTCAGAGCAAAGGAAATTCCATCAGCTTGCATTTTTTCAAACATAAACCGTTATCCTTTCCGAGGGAGTGTGTATATCCTCACCCCCCCCTTTTTTATCCGCTACATCCGCTACATCGTTTAATGAAGCCTGTTTCAGCTCTTTTTTATCCGCTACATTGAAAGTGGTTGTAGCGTTTTGAGAACCACCAAGATCAGCATTATCACTAGCTTGTAGCGGCGTAGCCGCTAATTCAACCCCCCCGCTTGCATGTAGGTATCTCTTGAAGGAATCTTTGAAATCTTCCGCTACATAACCTTTGAGGATTTCCCTTGTCGGCAATCTTATGTTTTTTGGATGAATGCCGAAACCTTTCAGTCGTTGGGATAATTGAATTGGTTTGAATGTGAATCCCTTGTTGAAGGTTGCCCATGGTTTTTCTTCATCGGAACACAGAGCTTTAATCAGGTCGGCTGTCGTGATCTTGGCAACTTTCTTGTTCTGAAAAACTTCCTGAATATCGGCTAACAGCTTTTCATTCATCGAAGGCGCCTTTTCTTCCCCACAAACGAGTTCGAAAATCGCCTTTCTTGTCTTGCTTAGCCATTCCCCACCGATAAGGTCGGCAATTGCGATCAGAGGTTCCCAATTGTCAGCATCCCTATTACTCAGCCGGCTAATGGTTGGACGCATGCCCGCGAATTTGACACCATTGTCTGATGCCCACCGAGAAAGCTTCCGCCTTACTGGTTCAAAAACAACATCAGAAGCGTGGCGCAAGTTTTCGGTTTTTTCGCCTTCGATTTTCCGTCTCATCGGAATGATGATTGCTCGGCTTAACACTGTGTCAGGTAGCCCCTTGTGAGCATCATCTAAACGAATGCCCGCCAGCGCCTTGGCGCAAAACGTAGGATATGGTACAGGTTCCCATTTTCCATTTATTTCCTCACTCTTGATGATAAATGCTGTCTTCCGAGTATGCCCGGAATTGAGAAGCGCCCGGAGTTCCTCATTTTCCTTGTAGAAACAATCAGCCTCATCCAACAAAATGGTAGGGTTCCATTTTTGAATTGATCTGAAAAGTGACGACGCCGAAATAGCCGATGACGGTAATGGTTTTCTAGCAAGTTCTCCGATCACGGAAAGCATAACGGTTTTCCCACAAGCCTTTTCGGGAGCTGTTATCACACATAGAGGTAGCACGCTTGCATAGTCCGTGATCCATGTCAAGACAGTCCAGAGCACACCAGAAATCAATGCCTCAGTATCCGCAATGACAAATCTCTGGAAAATAGAGAGCATTTCATTAAGAAGATCGGCGCCGTTTACCGGTTCTTCCCAAGGTTCTATATCACTAAAGAATCCATCATCCTTGGTTGTTTCCTGCTTTTGTTCTGCCTTAACAATTTTGTCTAACATGGATGCCCTGATGCCTAGCTCATCAGAGGCATTTATACGGGCTTGTTCGTATTCAAGAGGCGTTAGTTTGGCAAGTTCTTTGATCTTGCCTTCCGATGATTGTTCGGGTATTTCCCGTGGTAAAGTTTGGCCCTCAGTCAGTCCAGCATGAACCGCATTTTTAGAGTCAGTTTCATCATGTCCTGATGCAATCGCCGCATTTCCCAGAGCGGTTTCTGCTTCTTCAAATGAAATGCCGGCCCACAAAAGCCCACCGATAGCCTTCGACTCTTTGAGTATCGGGTCATGTCGAGCGCCAGCAGGTAAAGCGGAAAGCTTTTCACAAGCCCGCTTCAGAGCTCCCAGGGCATAGGCTTTTTCACGAGAACCAGGATTAGAGGTATCGACTGGTTTTGAAATCGGCTTATTTTTAGCCTCAGAAGCTGCTAGTGAGCCAACACTTTTTCCATCGGGTAAATTATCCGGACACAGAGGATCGCCGTCGATGACTTTAAATTGCCTTGGGAAAACCGCATCCGGGTTTTGTGCCCGAAAGCCATTGAAAAAGTTTGATGCTGCTTTGGGTGCTGTATCCGGTTCTGATGATAGGACCGCCGCCAAAAGATCAAACCCCCATTTCCACAAAAAACCATGCTCTTCGGTGCTTATGGAGCGCTTCAGGGGAAGATGAACGCGAAAACGTGTATCAGGTTTTCCGGTCGTTTTGTCAGTAACTCCATGTTTAAATGACGTGTGTAATACCATCAGAAGCCCGTGAAGCGCTTTCAAGGTTCGTTCTATATCCCCGAATTGTTTGTGGTCAAAATCATAAGAAAGAAGGAACCGAGCCAAAACATTTTTGTTGTTTCTGAGAGATACTTTTTCCCGATGATCCCCGAGAGACGCGCCTATAAAGCCCGGCCCCTCTTTTTTGGCAAGGTCTTTGCCTCTCAGAAGGTCTTGAACAAAGTCATGAAGATCACCCGATCGATTCACCGGGTCATTATCGAATTCTCCTTTTTCATTTGTGATTGCCCATGAACCGCGCCAGGAAATAGCTTTTGCATGTTGCAGAGCATCAGAAAGCATGATAGTATTGTCATTATATAAACCATTTTGTTGCAGGGCTTCCGGTTCGAGAGAAGCCCTTTTTTCTTGTTCCATGGCGAATCACCTCATGCTTTCGCGTCGTCAATCAAAGCGAAAATCTCTTCAGCTTTCCAAACGGTCGTGCGAGGTCCAAGTTTAGTCGGTTTAGGATATTTTCCCGATTTAACACCTAGCCACCATGAAGATTTTCCGATTGGAATTAGCGCCGGAACAATTTGGGAGAGTCTAAGAAAGCCGGTTTTGGGGAAATTGTTTGAAGAGTCCATAGATACTCCTTGCGTTTAAATAAATTCTACTAAACGCAAGACTATTCAAAAGCACGAACCGTAGCAAAAGCAGAAAATGGGGGTAATTTTGCTTCCCTTATAAATCGCATCTAGTCATGGTCTGGTTAGATACGTTGCAAGATCTCCCATAAAATTATCTGAAAGTAATTCTTCAGCTAACGGTCTTGTATAATCTCTTATTTCTGTCTCGGTTTTTCCTAAAACTGCGGCAAACCATCCATCAGGAAGAGTTTTCTCAATATTCTTGGCCCATATTCGAAGGTCAATATATGGCAAAACTTCATATTCGTACCATTTTTCAGGCTGCTTCTCTAAATCACAACATCCGCCTGTCCGGTTTAACTTGTGTTTCCAGCCTCCAAGGAGGGTCCATGGCTTGTCAGTTCTCATTTTCGCAAGAATGATTTTGAATTGTTCTTTCAAAATCTTATCAGGAAGTGTTAAATTAACCCAAAGCGCAGCATGGCCGGGAGGCGTATATACCGGTATCGGCTTGAATTCTTCCCTTAAACCATCGAAATTTTTTTCCCATTCTTTGTTTTCTCCCTCGAAATGGTGGATATCACGATCCATAACAGGTCGAATACCTGAAGGCCATGTTTGGGAAGTACCGTCTATAGACCAGACTCCGGAAGGGAAAAATGGTTTTTGCTGAATTCGTAGAAGCCTATTTCGTCTTGCTTCGGGTCCTACGCAAAAAGTTTCGAAATGATGTTTGGGAAGTTTGCCTCCCATATCATTCTCATTTATTGGGAACCAAAGAGGCTGCCGCTCGCCCAGTTGGATAAGCCACCCTTCCAAATTAAGTTTTTCTGCTCTGTTATAATTTGAAAGCCTGAACCAATCCGGAGGTGGAAAAGTTGTAATATCTGTTTTTTTACGTGGCATGGTTTTTCTTCCAATTATTCTTTATGCCGGTTTCTTGGAAATCAGGATCATTTCATCACCGACTTTCAATTTGTCGAGGTAATCAGCCCAGCGCTGCATGGCCTCACGTCGCTGAACGACATATTCAGCCCGATGGTAGGCAGCGCCTAGCGCGCCGCGCACTGCGGTAAAGTGTCCAAGCGCATATTCCAGCAAATGAGGAGCAATTCCGAGAATTTCATCGCCCATCGTGCGGAAGATCGCGCGCCACCCGTGCCCGGTCATCTCCTCAGTGCTAATTCCCATGCGCCGCATCGCCGCTAGCACACCATTTTCAGACAGCGGACGGGTAGTCGTGTGCCCGCCTGGAAAACACCATTCCAGATGTCCGGTTATCGGATGCAGCTTGCGCAAAATCTCAACAGCTTGCCGGCTCAAGGGGACGATCATCGGCCCCTCTTCGCGTATTTGCGTTTTTCCAGGGATAAAGGTCCACTTTGCTGCATCGAGATCAATATCAGCCCAGCGCATGCGCCGAAGATCGCCCGGCCGCACCGCAAGAAGTGGAGCTACGAGTAGAGCGGCCTTGACCGCAGGGTGTCCCTGATACCCATCAAACAGCCTCAATAGCTCTCCAACCTTCTTTGGATCTTTCGTCGGAGCTGCAAAGTGTTTCGGCGGCGGCGGCTTCGGGATCTTCACACCTCGGGTCGGATCGATCGGGGCGAAGTCGACAGCCCATTCAAATATTTCATGGATATATGAGATCACCCGATGCGCCGTCTCTATCGTGCCGCGTTCTACAATGCGGTCAGCAACCGCTTGTATATCGCTCCTCGTCAAGCTTGCAATCGGTTTAGCCCCGATGTGGGGTAGCGCGTCTCGCTCAAGTCGTCGCGTTATGAGATTTACGTTTCCCGGTTGTTTGTCATTGATGGAAACAAAGGCCAGCCACTTGGCTACTACCTTTTCGAAGGTTGTCTCAGTTGCGGAAATCTTCGCCCTTTCTTCAGCGCGCCTATGTTCGCTGGGATCGATTCCACGTGCAAGGAGTCCCCGCGCTTCCTCACGTTGTTCTCTGGCATGAGCAAGGCTGACATCAGGATAGAGCCCGAATGATATTACCCTTTTCCAAATGCTGATATTTGAAACGCCACTTTTTGGAAATTGCATCGATCAGCAGGAATAGTCCGCCGCCGTCGAAAAGAGTGTAAGGTTTTTTTGATAGGTGCGCTTTACGAATCTGTGAATCCGTTAGAGGAATGACTTTCCGCATAGGTATACGCTCCATTAGGTATATCGGCCTTATACCTTTAAATATACCAAAAGAAAGTATATTCCGCTAGATGAGGCTGAACGATAAGAGACAACCTAAAGCACGAAAACCCGCCTTGCGAGCGGGTCTTCTGCACTTCATTGGACTACTTTGAACCTTTGTTCGTTGGACCGTGCAGGACTCGAACCTGCGGCCAGCTGATTAAGAGTCAGCTGCTCTACCAACTGAGCTAACGGTCCAGTTAAGACCGAAAAAGTGAGCCGCGTTGGAATCGAACCAACGACTCCCTGCTTAAAAGGCAGGTGCTCTACCCCTGAGCTAGCGGCCCATAATTCGCGCCTGGAAGGATTCGAACCCTCAGCCTACGGATCCGAAGTCCGTCGCTCTATCCAGTTGAGCTACAAGCGCCTGAACCGGAGGGAGAAATACGGGGCTCGAACCCGCAACCGCCAGGGCCACAACCTGGTGCTCTGCCAATTGAGCTAATTTCTCCAGAAGTGAGATACTTCCGGTCCCACGGCGCGCCTGAGAGGACTCGAACCTCTGGCCCACAGCTTAGAAGGCTGTTGCTCTATCCACCTGAGCTACAGGCGCAATGTCCGAAAAGACTTGAGAAAGCGGGAAACGGGACTTGAACCCGCGACATCCACCTTGGCAAGGTGGCGCTCTACCAACTGAGCTATTCCCGCATACAATCTCGTAATCAATCGGGGCGACTGGACTCGAACCAGCGACCTCTTGCGCCCAAGGCAAGCGCGCTAACCAACTGCGCCACGCCCCGTTGGGCGATAGCAGTGCAGTATCGCTAATATTACCAAATTGCGTGAATCAAGTCAAGAAATAGTTGCTAGAAAGGTATTTAGTTGATAAAGATCAGTATACGAGCGCTTCCATGGGCTAAAATATTTCCACAACTTCGCTTTTTCATGCAAACATTTTGAATGTTTCTGAAACACAACGATCAATAGCTTCGACTTTTTAGTACAACGACAATATCGTATAATTCCTGAGCTTGTTTAGCCAACCTCTGCCCGATATCGGCCCCATCTCCGGCAACTTCAATATTTTCCCGAGAGACTTCATCCATTGTTTCGAGCGCTTTGCGAATCTCGTCTATGCCTTTTGTTTCAGAAACATGTATTTGCGCAATCTCCGACAACAAAACGCAGTATTTCTGAATTTCCGTTATAATTGCATTTATCGTCCCGGTAACTTTTAACGCGACTTGCTCCCCATATTCGGCACTGGACTTCGCTCCGCCTATTAATCCTTCGGTGCTTTTTGCCAACTCGGACGTCCGAATTGAAAGCTCGCGCATTTCTTCGGCCAAAACCGCGAACCCGACTCCGGCTTGCCCCGCTCTTGCGGCTTCAACGGCGGCATTAAGGGCCAATATATTGGTTTTAAATGCGATCTTTTCTATGCTCTTGATGATTTGAGACACTTCCGCCGCCGCATTCTTGATACGCTTGATGGCGTCTCCAAGGGTTTCCACGGTTGCATTGCCTTCATTCCCCAAATTGCCTGCATGTCGGTTAAGCTCCATGACTTGCGCCATTTTATGCGAACTTTGTGAAATAGATCGAGAATTTGTTTCGAGCGTTGCAATGATCCTCCGTGTAGCGATCATTTGATTATTAGTACTTTCCAGAATCTTTTCACATCCCCCCGCCGCTTCGCTGGAATCCGAAGCAACACGTTCGGCGTTTTCCGTAAGCCTTTGTATTACAGTATTGATAGGCTTTAAGATGCTGGTCAACAGGCGCCAAAAGGCGAAAGTGATGATCAGAACGACCAATAAAAGAATTCCGATGGCGCTTCGCGTCACCGACTTCATTTCTCCCAAGATCCGCTGGCCGACAATTTCAAGTCCGATCTTCCAGGAATTCGGCATGAGTGTTTCATGAAACAGAAAAGACCCTCCCGGCGATTTTTCTATAATTTTAGACCCGCTCGCCGAATCCAAGAAGTTGGCAAGAACCTTTCGGCTATCGACGCAATCCGCAAACAATTCATTGACGGTTCGTGCATTTCCCTTGTTTGAATCAAACAGGATTTTCCCGCTCTCATCGGCAATGAAAACGCTCTCAACTCCCGGATTCAGCCACGACATCAACTGATAAAACGGTTCCATGGAGTAATACAAGATTATTTTACCGCAAGAGTCGGACGTCCCGACACCTACTCCGGGCGCATTTCGGAGCCATCCATTGAACCCGCTCCCGGATGTATTTACACCGTTAGCGGACGATGCATCGTCGGAATATGTAAAAATCGACCGAACAAAAGCCGGAGATTGCCCAACGAAAAAATCAACCTGCAATTCATCCTTTTTGTAGTTTCCCAAACTTTCTTCGGATTCAGTATTTTCAAATGTCGGTTTAAATTGCGGAAATTTATCGGATACTTTCGAATAAACAACCTTACCGGTCGCGTCAACAAAATCGACTTCAAGCAAATCAGGATTCTTCATTAAAATGGCTTTCAGTCCATCTTCAATGGTCTTAAGCCTACTCGATTGATCCTTAGCGGTATTTGCTCTTTTGAGGTATCCTGAGAATTCTTTTCGAACATGCGTGATTCGCTCCAAGTGACCCGTTATGCCCCAACAAGTCTGATGCAGCAAACGATCATATTGTATCCGCATTTTTTCCGATATCACCCCGGTCAATCTCCCCGATAGGAAATAGCAAAAACACGACAGAGGTAAAAGCGTTACAACGACGAGATACAATAATACTTTTGAAAAAAACGACGGAGGTTTTACTTCCGCCAAATGGAAGTTAGTTATTCGAAGTCTCTCGGAAATAACCTTCAATATCGGCAAGGAAAACTCGGGTGTGCGGTTCAACAAACGGTTGAAATCATCCTTCGTCACCTTGAAAAATTGCGTCCGCGATACCGCGACAACCGAAGCCGATCGCGGCAATTCATCGATCACGGCCATTTCGCCCAACACCGCACCGTCCGTGAGCGTAGCCAGGATTAAGGCGGTTTTGTTCGATGAGTGTTTTACGATATTCACCCGCCCCGATTTTATGATATAAATCGCGTCGCCGGGATCACCTTCATTAAATACGGTGACTCCCGCCTCGACGGTAGTTTCCTTTACAATTTGCCCAAGTTCCGAAAGCACTTTTTCGGGTATGTTCTTAAAAAGAGAGACCTTGCGCAGTATTAGGCTCTTATCCTCTTCGGCCACAGCAATTCCTCAAGGCGATAATCTTTTGCCTTCTTTTATTCTAGTTGAGATTATTCTACCTATGCATTTCATTGTCAATATCTTTCACCGGACTAACCGAAATCATTAATTTCGAACGCCATTCGTCTTTTTTGAGGATTCCTCATCACTGCGCCCCCGCCAGGAAATATAATACCGCAATTTTGCCGTAGCATCAAAAAAGGAAGCATCCTCAGATGTAAAAAACAATACGATTTGAAAAATAAGGTTGAAGTCTTGCTCCGCGATTGATATTTTAACAAATGCTTCGAATAAATTTTAAAAAAATATTCTTCCTCGAAAATCTTGAGATGGAAAGGCAAACCGGACAAAGTGACTTTGACATTGAGCGCCTATCGGTGGTTGATCAGGTTTCTCGTTGAAATTCTTGAAGTTTTCCCGCCCGCCAGGGTCGAGAAAGAAGAAATAGAATTACGAAAGGGTTTTTACGAGCCTCTCGAATCGATAGCCGATTCCACGATCTGGATCCACGGCGCCTCGTTGGGAGAAGTAATTACGCTCAGGCCGTTCCTGGCAAAACTCTCATCGGCGATCGGGAAGAAACGAATTCTGGCCTCCGCCACAACCCTCGACGGCTACAAACAACTTCTCGCCGACGGTTTATGCGGACATGTTACCCTTCTTCCGATAGAAATTCCGGAAATCCTCGAACCGTTTCTTGATAAAATGAAACCAGCGCTCGTGATCATCAGCGAGACCGAAATATGGCCCCTGTGGCTGGCAACGCTTGCAAAGCGCTCCATTCCTTACGGAATCGTGAATGCGAGAATAAATGAAAAGACAGTTCGTTTCCTTAAGCTCTTGAGGCCTTTGTTTGTTGATGCTATTAAAAACCTCGCCTTCGTCTTTCCCCAAGATGCCGTCTATGCGAACCGTTTTCATTCTCTCGGAATTCCAAAGGAAAAGATCGCCATCCTGGGTTGTTTTAAATACGACATTGAGGATTCACCCAAAGACGAGGGAACTTTGCGAAAAAAATATGGAATTCCTCCGGGAAGACGAATCATCTGTTTCGGCTCGACTCATTCCGGGGAAGAAGAAATGCTCCTCGAAGCCTTGGACCCTTTATGGAACGAGCTCAACGCCACGGTAATCATTGCCCCGCGGCATATGAAGCGAGTAGCGGAGGTAGAAAGTATCATTCGAGGGCGACACCTTGATTTTTCGCGGTTGAGTGAAGGGAAAAAACCTGCCGGCCATGTAATCCTCGTAGATACCATGGGAGAATTACGAAATTTGTATGCTCTCTCTTCGCTTGTTTTCGTCGGCGGCAGTTTAATTCCGCACGGCGGTCATAATCTTATGGAGCCTGCATATTTCGGAGTTCCAATAATTACAGGTTCGCACACCAGCAATTTCCCGACGGAAACCCAGGCTCTAAGAAAAGCTCAAGCCGTTTTCGAGGTGAAAAACGTGGAAACTTTACGCTCAATATTAGAGCGGTTTACAACCGATCCCGCGCAATTTTCCGACTCCGGAAAAAGAGCGAAAGCCGTATTAAAACAATTATCAGGAGCAACCGGCAAAACATTGAAAAAACTTCGTGAAATGGATCGCATTCCTCATGCATAACGAGGTTGTCATCCGTCTTACGGCCATGGGCGACGTCATCTTGGCAATCCCAACGGTACGAGCGCTTGCGGGCAACGGCTCGCGAATACACTGGATACTTTCCGGCAAATGGAGACATTTGGCAACGTTCCTTCCGGCGATAGTTCACACCGTCGATACTTTCGCCGATTTTCTACGACTCGCCCGACGCCTCCGGGCGCTTAAACCCATCCGTACACATGATTTGCAGGGAAAATTTTCCTCCATTTTCTTTTCCTTCCTGCTGGGCGGTCGAATATCCCGATATCGAAAAAGAGATCTTTGGGAAAACCTCAAAGCGGCCGGGGGTGCATTTCCATTATCGAACGCCGATACGCGACCGGTTTGGAAAAGATACATGGATACCGCCGAAGTCGGACATTTCGATCCCAACCCCGGATTATTTCTATCCGAACATTACCTTCACGAAGTGCAAATGAAAATCCTTGAAAATCTCGGATTAAAACCTTATTCATATACCCTTTGCCATCCTGGCGCATCAAAGCCCGGCAAAATTTTTCCCCTTTCAGGTTTTAAGTCGATCATTTCTCAGATGAAACCTCCGGTTTTCATCATAGGCAACGCAAACGAAGGTCACGGCAAGAACTTGTACAACGACCTTCGCGGTAAATTGGATTTGTATTATTTGCCCGGGTTTATAGCACTTTCAAAGGGGCTTGTCACGACCGATTCCGGGCCCATGCATCTAGCGAGAGCCGTCGACGTTCCGGTAGCGGCATTTTTCTTTCAAACCGATCCGTCACTAGGCTTTTCCCCCATACCCGGAAATAAAGTAAAGATTTTCTCGATACCATTACCATGCAAACCATGCAGTCTTCATGGGCAAAGGGATACGTGCCCCCTGAAAACCTGGGAATGCCGCCGCTATCATTGGCCGTCCGTTTCATCGGAACTAAACGATTTTTTGGAGAAAGCCGCATGAAGGTTCTGATTATAGGACTCAATTGGGTGGGCGATATCATCATGTCGTTTCCCGCGATAAAAAAAGCGGCTCAAAGCGCGGGAAACAGAGTCGATGTCGTTACACGCCCGCATTTATCTTATCTGTATTCACTTAATCCGTCCGTTGATAGAATTTGGGAAATAGACAATCGCCTGCCTTTCTGGAAAACCATTTCCAATTGTCTTCGAGTACGAAAGCAAAAATACGACCTGATAATAACTTTACCCGGGTCGTTCCGTTCGGCTTTTTCGGCTTTTCTGTGCGGCGGCAATACTCGAACAGGCTTTAAAGGCGAATTTCGCGGGTTACTTCTGAATCGAGCATTTTCATTACCCGAACTTTCCGAAAGACGCCATGAAAGCGAACTCTATTCGAATTTGGTGGAACTCTCCGGGCTATCCGGAGCCGACACTTTTCTTAGACCTCCTCTTTTGGATGAAAATCACGTCGAATCCGTATTGAGCAAATACGGTTTGTCGACAATCGGGAATTTTGTAGTCATAGCGCCGGGAGCAGCTTACGGAGAGGCTAAAAGATGGCCTGTCGACCGATTCGCGAATTTAGCCGAGGCAATCAATCGCCGATACGGTTTTTTCGTCATAGCCACCGGCGTTGCAAACGAAAGCAATCTTACGGCCCGCGTCGTTGCGAATATTGGAAACCAAGGTATCGATTTGGGTGGAAAAACTACGCTTGAAGATATGACATTTATTATCTCCCGAGCCAGGCTTCTCGTCGCCAACAACTCCGGAACCATGCATTTGGGTGCTATGCTCGACATTCCTCTTGTCGTTCCCATGGGGCCGACCGACATGATTCGGACCGGCCCGATGACATGCAAAGCCGTATTGCTCAAAGGAAAAGCTTGCGCTCCGAGGTGCAAAAATCGAGTTTGCACGCGCCCCGATCATCCTTGCATGACGTCGATCTCGGTTGCTTCAGCCATGGATGGGGTCATGAATCTGCTGGAACCGAACGCCGTTTTCAACGGATCCGACGGCACGATCGCCGTTTGAAAGCAATCTTCGCCATGCCGCCCACATTCCATCGAACCAACTGTTCCAGACTCGAGTGAAGCCGGAAATAATTCCCATGAATATTTTGATTTCGCGTACCGACCGCGCCGGAGATCTTGTATTGACAATGCCGATGTTTTCAGCCGTAAGACGCCTGCTGCCGGAAGCCAAAATTTTCGCTCATGTCACAAGTTACACATCATCATTGCTTATCGACAGAGACGACGTGGATCACATAATCCTTGATGATACCCCCGGTAAAATTCTTCCGGTCTGGAAGTTGGCGAGAGAATTCAAGCGAGAAAAAATCACTCACGCCGTCTTCGTGCATCCTTCGGCGAGGGCATTAACGGCCGGCCGGCTCGCCGGAATACCGGTGCGAATCGGCAGAGCATCCAACGTTTGGCAAATATTACTCAATCGTCCGGTGGTTCAAAACCGATCGCGTAACGAAAAACACGAGTTCGAGTACAATCTCGATCTTCTAAAGGGATTGAATATCGAACCGCCGAAAATATTCCCGCGCATTTTTCCGGATCAACAAGCCGTCGCAGCAAGCCGCCGTATTCTGGATGCGCAAGGCATGAGGGGAGTTAAACCGATCATAGTTCATCCGGGTAGCGGCGGATCTGCTTATAATCCGTCATTGAGCACATTTTTACAATTGATCGAACGCCTGAAAAAAGCGGGATTCGCGGTCATTACCACGCTCGGCCCGAATGAAATAGGCTGGATCGATCATTTTAAACCGATTTTGGGAAAAGGCTTCGCGGTTATTTCCGGTTTACCCGATTTGCGTTCCTTGGCCGAAGTCATAGCTAACGGCGCTGCCTTTATCGGAGGTTCCACCGGGCCCATGCACATTGCCGCCGCACTAGGAATTCCAACCGTCGCGTTTTTTCCGCCTCAAAGAAGCATGACGCCCGCAAGATGGGGTCCCGTCGGCAACCAAACGCTGGTCATAACGCCGAGCATTTTGGAATGTTCCGGAGACTGCCGCATTTGCTCCAACAATCCGTGCATGGACAAAGTCGATTTATCATTAGTAATGAATTGGTTGCCGAATCACACGAAAGTTGCATGCGCCGATTATGAATGAACCTCTGCAAATCACGAATATCGTTTTGATTCCCGCCCAGGATCTTGAATGGAGTTCAGCCAGAGCCTCAGGACCCGGCGGACAAAACGTTAATAAAGTGTCGTCAAAAATTGAACTATGGTTTGACCTGGCCAACAACTCGACGTTACCCGAGGATGTCAAGCAGCGTTTGAAGACTATCGTCGGCTCAAGACTTACGATTGACGGTCGGATTCTCGTCAAAAGCCAAAAAACGCGCGACCAGGCGCGCAATCTTGAAGATGCGAGAGACAAACTCAAGGAACTCATTATCGAAGCTTTTCGCGTTCCCAAAACCAGACGACCGACCCGCCCGTCAAAAAGAGCGAAAGCCCGCCGTTTGGACGCGAAACGCATACGCGGAGCCGCCAAGCGCGAACGTCGAGGAAAACCTTCAGCGGACGAAGATTAGGTAGTGTCCTAAATTAACTGAAAAATTCAACGCAGAGAAAGCTTATGAAGTTCGTAATGATTTTCTTCCGTCTCTCTGCCATAAAAAAAGTTAAAATATGACACCACCGAAGATTAAAGCATCCTTTAGTTCCGGTGAGTATGGTTGTAACCGGTATAACTGTTATACTCCTTCAAAAAATCCTTAAGTTAATGGCAGTGATAAAAGCCCTCCGGCCCCATGAAAAAAATGGGGCCGGAGAATTTTACGTTGAATATTGAATTATTTTCCGGTGGGCGCCGCCGGTTGCTCAACCGGTTGCGGAGCAGGTGTAGGCACCGCTTCGCCGAACGGCGATTTGATCGGCATTGAGGTTTCTACCGGAGGTTTCGATCGATTTGAAAAACCGCTTTCTCCACTTTCCTTCGTCCACTGCGGCAAGTAAATCGAAATCAACAAGGAAGTTATCATGAAAATTACGGCCATCCAGGTCGTGATCTTCGCCATAATCCCACCGCCGCCTCTTTCGCCAAACACCGTACTGGAAGCACCGCTGCCGAAGGCTCCCGCCAAGCCTTCCCCTTTATCGGCTTGCAGGAGAACTATCACGATAAGACCGATGCAAACAATAAAATGGACTATTTTAACCAAAATGGCGATCATTCGTATTTACTCCTAGATATTATCTTCTCGAAAGAAATTCAGAGGGAGAGTTTACCAATCCGACGAGAAAATGTCAAATTTAACAAATTAAATTTATTCGATATATCCGACATCGTTTTTTTATGGAGGGTATGACCTTGTGAAGATATGCAAGCCACAGGAGACATGACTAATTTATTCAGGGTAGCTGATTTTCGAGGCAAAATATCTTTTCGCACTATGTACCCTGGTATGCTTAATCTATGAAAATTCGACTCGTTACTGGTACGGATTTGCGAAACTCATGCGCTTGCCCTGCCCCCCTTCCTGTGAGATTTAGCTTGACACGGTTCCTCTAGTTGGCATAGAAGAATTATCTGGTCGGAATCCGTAAGCTCGTCGATCAGCGAAAATGTAAAATTCAATTGAAGGAGATTTTTACAATGACGACAAAAAACGTTTGGTGCTTTGCGTGTGTGTTGGTTCTTTCTTTTTTTGTGCAAGCAATTTATGCACAAGATGTTGTTCCGACAACTCAGCCCGTGGTACAGGCTCAAGGCGGAGATATCCCCGCGGAGTTAAAACCTTTTGATGAAATGGTGAACAAGGCGCTGACAGCCTATAATGCCGAAGATTTCAAAGCTTTTTACGCCGATTACGCGAAAATGATGAGCGGTGTAGCTACGGAGCAAGCTTTTAAATCTCTATATATCGACAACTACAAGACCACTTTTGGGAAATACGTATCGCGATCTTTCGTCAAAGAACAATCATCTGTTCCCGAGAACGCTCCAGTTGCATTAATCGTATATTCTGGAGTTTTTGAAAAAGAATCGAAAGTAAAAATCAGCATGAATTTTACGAAAGAAGAAAATTCCTGGAAATTGATGCAGGTTCAGTTCGCCAAGGAATAATAAAATCTACGGCTTAAGATAAATCCTTAAAGAAGAGAAAATAACATAAGAAATGTCTCTTTCAGATGATCTGGCACGGCTTAACCCTCAACAATTATCGATATTGAAGGGGTTCAAGGGACCATCGATCATCGTTGCCGGTCCGGGAACGGGAAAAACACGCACTGTCGCTGTTCTCATCGGCAAACTTTTGATCGATAGTTGTCGTATGAAGGAAATTTTAGCTTTATCTTTTTCGGAAAAAGCCGCGAATGAATTGAGAAAACGCGTTCTTGACTATTTCCCCCGAAGTTTCGATGAATGCTGGATTTCGACGTTTCACTCCTTTTGCGCCCGAATCTTGCGCGAGCAATTCCACATAATCGGAATCCATCCCGAATTCAAGTTGTTGACGGGTTTTAAAGAAGCCTTGTTGATATCCAGGATTTGCGAAAAAGTCGTCGCCGAGGATTTTCCCATCTTCGGGAAAGTCATTAGAAAAAGGGAATTCCAACTTGAAATCCTGACTTTCATCGCGCTGTTGAAATCGAACATAGTTTCTCCAGGGGAATTAAGTCGGGCATTGCCGGAAATTCATAAAAACGACGCAAGAACCGCCGCCAGACTGAGCGAAATCCACATTCTGTACAAGCTTTACGAAGAGGAGCGCGAAAAAGCCGGCTATCTCGATTATCGGGATCTTATCAGCCTGACGATTAAAGTATTAACTCATCCGCAAACCGCTCAATATTATAAAAACAAATTTCGCGTGGTACTAATAGATGAATTTCAAGATACCGACCCGGCTCAATTGCTTTTGTTGTCCCTGCTGAAAGGTAACGAACCGGATACCCGCCTCGCGGTTATCGGCGACCCAAAGCAAAGCATTTACGCGTTTCGCGGCGCCGACCCGAAAATCATGGATAAAAAAGGGTCTTTCAGGCGAATTTTCAAAAGCAAGGTTTTCCATCTGCAAATGAATTATCGAAGCGCTTCGCGTATAATCAATCTGGCTTCCAAGCTCCAATGGAGCCGCACAACCGGAGAATCATCTAACGACGATTTGATTTCATGTAAATCGTCGCCGGGTTTCACCGAACTTATCGAGGCGCGTGATGAATTGGAAGAAGCAAGAATCATTGCCAGAAAAATTGCCTCTTTATTGATTTATGGCTCAGAGCGCGTCTATCGGCCGGATGAAATAGCGATTCTTGTCCGCAATAATTTTCAAATCGATTTGATAACCGAATCATTACGTTCGATGCAAATTCCCTATGATATTGCCGGTGATATGAAATTTTTCAAATCCGAGGAAATCACGACGATCGCATCCTTGTTGAAGGCTTCGACAGGCGAAGGTGAAATTCGTGAAGATTCGCTCAGACGAGCTTTTGCCTCTCCGATATTCGGAATAGATCCGTTATGGGTTCAAGCCGTTCTCGCCGAATTAGGCGGGAAGCTAAGCCTCGGTGCTTTTCTGGAAAATATTTCCCGCGACGATTTCGCCGGTTTGCCCTCAACGGCGGATGCGACAAAAACCAAGGCAAAAGCCTTTTCCGACGCTTTAAATTTGTTGCACGACTGTCTGAGCGTGCCTCTATCATCCGTTGTCATGAGGCTGCAACTGGTTTTCAAGGATTTCCTGTCCGATCCGGCGTCATTGACGGCGAGAAATCTCACGCTTTTTCGCAACTTCATCGCCGATTACATTGAAGTTTTCCGGAGATATGAATCGCGGGAACCATTGACTCGAGATTTGATGAAAAATTTCGACGAACTTATTACGTATTATGCCTCCACGCTCAAGGAAGAAGAAGGCGCGACCGGAGATCGCGGAGTTCGCATCATGACTATTCATCAAGCCAAAGGCCTTGAGTATCCGGTCGTTTTCATTTGCGGACTATGCGACGGCCAATTTCCCGTAAAAATCCGCGAGAATCTTCTTATTTTTTCGAAAGGGTTGAAACTGCTTCAAACCGCGCTGGACTCCGGCAACCGCGAAATTCCATTCTTCAATCCCTATCCCGCCGACTTTGAAGAACATCTCGAAGAAGAAAGACGACTGCTTTACGTCGCGATAACGAGAGCTGAAGAAGGATTGATTCTCACTTATCAGAAACGCCTTGGAAACGATCCCGTTCTGCCGTCTCCCTTCATCGCGGAATTGGGACTGCAACCGCAAAAGGAATGGAATGAACGTAAAACCCTTTCTTTGAGCGAATTAAGATCGAAGTTGAGTCGAATCACTCCCGAAGAAATGCACGAAATCGAAGCCGAGATGGGTTCTTTGCGCGACACTCTTTCACTGACCCGGTCGACGCAAAGTTTAAGCCCTAGGGAATTCTCGCAACCGGCCATAGATCCGGTAGTAATTTCAAAATCTTTTCGCTTTTCCGCGCAATCCTTGAAGGATTACTTGGATTGCCCCCGACGTTTTTTTTTCCTGCGCGTCTTAAGAATTCAAGACCCTTTTACGCCGAATTCAACGGCGCTTTTGAGAGGACAAGCCGTCCACGCATGCCTGGCAAAGATCCACGACCCGCAAACCGAATGGGGTAAAGGAAAAAAACCGGATGACGCCGATTTATTGAAAATATGGCAAACCGACGGAGAACCCTTTTTCGACTCGGTGGAACCTCTCGAAAAAGCGCAAAATGCTCATGACATATTAAATTGTTTGCCGCTGTACAGATCCGCAATTTATGACAATGGGCAGATTCCGCCACATGGTACCATGGGCATTGAAATGGAATTCAATTTCACGTTCAGGGGATATCAATGCGGCGGCCGTTTCGATCGTATACTTGAAACTTCAGACGGAGTATGGATCGTCGATTATAAGACCGGCAATCCGCTCTCGATCAAAACTCTCGTCGAAAAGATATTTAATCCGAACGGCCCGGTGGGAGATATTCAACTGCCTTTTTACCTTTTGGCGGCAAGAGAAATGAAGCATCAGAGGGTTTCAGCGATGACTTTGCATGTCATGAACGATCCGTACAAGAAAAAATGGCAGGCTTTCAAACCCGGCTTTCTCAAGTCGGCTGCATTGAATTTGGGATGCGGACCACAATGGGGCTTCGATGTCGCTCCGGAAACGTTCGACGCATTCGCCTCGGGAATGGAAAATTTGATGATGAAAATTTCTCAAGACCGCCGATTCGACTGCAAACCGTCAAAAGACGACTCGGCCGTGACTTGTTTAACTATGCTGTCGCACAAAAAATGCCAATTCACGGCATTTTGTCAGGAAAGAATTGAAGAGATGAAAAACAATTCCGCAGTCCCGCAAGAAACCGATGAATCTGTTTAACGGCCTCACGGACGATCAAAGAAAAGCCGTTGAAGCTGCGGCAACCGGCCGTCTGAAAATTTACGCCGGAGCCGGTTCAGGCAAAACAGAAGTTCTGACGAGACGAATCATCAAATTTCTACAAGACGGAATTTCTCCATTCGAAATCGTCGCGATAACCTATACGCGAAAAGCCGCCGCCGAAATGAAGGAGAGGCTCGTTCACGGTTACGGGATAAATGCGGCCGCTCTTCGCGTAATGCATGTGTCGACTTTTCATTCCTTTTTGACCGATTTCCTCCGCAAGGACCCGTTCGGCGGCGGCATAAACCCGCGCGCGCAGATACTATCCGAGAACGGTAGAAAGCTCATTCTCAATCGCATACTGAAACAATTCGAGAAGGTACACTCCGAAAAACTGCTTCACGGCCCTGAAAGCCTCGGTCCTGAGCAAGCCCGGTCGTTTTTCCAGGAATTTCCCCTGGTCATCGGAAAAATCAGAAGATACCTGTTGTCACCGGCAGGTTTTTTTTCCCGCGCAGGCCAATCGACGACGAATGCTTTGCCTCCTTCATCGATCACGACAAATGTTTTGAATTGGTTGTTTCGATTCTATTCCTTTTACCTGCAGAATCTCGATGAATTGAACCTGCTTGACTTTGATGAAATCCTGATTCGAGGATATGCATTAATCTCGGATATGCGACAGGACGGGCAAATTCCACGCGAAAGACTATTCCTGATCGACGAATTTCAAGACAATAATCGCGAGCAGCTTGGAATCGTCAACAAGTTCATAGAGAATCGGGAAAGCCATCTTACGGTCGTTGGCGACGAAAAACAAAGCATATATCGCTTTCAAGGAGCCGATGTCGACACATTCCGTTCTTTTCGAAGCGACAATACGGTATCGTTGAAGGAAAACTTCCGTTCTTTTCATGAAATTACGCAATTTGCCGGCGAATTCATATCGACATCCGAAGCGGCCGGTGGAGATTCCCGAATCAATCTCATGCAAGACGCCAAACTCGGTTGTTCTCCGAGATTGCAGCCTATTTCCTGCCTGATTTCCGAGTCCTTGAATCAGCCTTCGGAGGCTGAAGTTACGGCATCCTTCATTCAGGGCATGACCGCGGGCGGATTGAAACTTATGAAACACGAGCGGCCGATAAAATACGGTGACGTCGCCGTAATCGTCAGCTCGATCAGACGCCTGCCGAAAGCTTTTGAAGACGCTCTTATAACCCGCGGAATTCCTTATATGATGTCCGGCGGTTTCGGTTTTTACGACAGAAGCGAAATCAACGAAATCGTCGCGTTTCTGCGACTTCTATTCAATCCGCGTGATGATCATGCTTTGGTTAAAATATTCACCGGCCCATTATACGGAATCCCCGATTCACAATTAGCTTCACTCTCCGCCGGCGGACGTTTGGAAAAAACGAATCTTCTTCCTCATCTGCTCACCTTGCCCGAGGAAGAACTTCCCTTGAGTGCCGTGTCATTCCGAAAGTTGTTTCTCGACCTTAAGGAAAAAAGCGATTCCATGGGAGTTCTTGATATCGTTTATTACGTGCTTGATCGAGCCGGATTTCTTGAATACGCGGCTTCTCAAAAAACATGGTTGAAGCGCAAAAGAATGGAAAACAATCTCTCAAAATTCATCGCCATAGCGCGCGGATTTGAACAAACAGGCATTTTCACTACGCTTCGCGATTTTCTATCATTTCTCGAGGAAATTTTGAAATCCGACGTCGAGGAAGATGAGGCCGGTTTGGGCTTGGATGAAGGGAACGCCCTAAAGATTTTGACGATTCACAAAGCCAAAGGCCTTCAATTTCCGGTAGTTTTCATGCCGTATATGAAAAGTCATACTTATCGAAAAACGGGATTAATCCAATTTTCCCGCGATTACGGGTTACTCGTTAAATCAAGTGAAGCCAAAGATTCTCCACATAATGATGCTCTCAACAATTATTTCGAATCCGAAAAAGCCGCTCATCGCCTTGAGGAACATCGCAAGCTTTACGTAGCGATGACTCGGGCTGAAGAGTTGCTGATATTTTCCGGATTGAATCGCGACTTCGAACGAGAGGGAGAAACGCTTTTCGAAATCGGCAATACATTGAGACGCAATCCGTCATTCGGAAAAGTTCTACCGATATCCGAGTGGCCGTCCGTTCTCACCTCATGGCTTTCCTTCGGAGCAATTTCGCCGGAAAAACAAGAGATTCCCGTGGAAGATATGAAAATAGATCTCAACGCCTTGAAAATTGAAATCAATTCCTTACGGGATTTTTTCGGCAAGAAAGCGATCGCGGGTAACGCCAAAACGGACACTGCCGATATTTTTTCCCTTCAAGAACTCGCGGCATTTTCATATTGCCCGCGTCGTTATTTTTATCATCACTCTAATGCCGAGCCGAATTTTTCCGATCAAGTAAACGATTTTGCCGCTGTCGGAAACCTTGTTCACAGAACCTTACGAATTTATCATTCCGAAATCGTCGACCGCTCATCTTCTGAAATTCGCCGTCAAAGAATTCGAGAAATCGTTTCCAAACTGGTTTTGATTCAAAAGAACGTCAGCAAAGACGCGGAACTGCGGGCGCTTGCAATTCTGGCCCAATATGCGAATTCCGATCTCTGCCGGACGACGCCATGGTTGGTGGAGGCTGAGGTTAACGTGAGGTTTCAGGCGCCTTCGGGCCCGTTCATTTTACGAGGTTACGCGGATCGCATAGACAGGATCGATTACGATATAAAAATCATCGATTATAAAACCCGCGCCTTCAACGCCGAAGTTCATGACTCTTACCGCCGACAGATGGCTCTTTACATGGCCGGAGCCAAAAACGGAATTCTGGGAGAGATCGGAAAGCTCAACTTTGCCCAAACCGTTATCGTTTATCTTACGAATAATGAAGTAAGAGAGGAACCCATCGAACCGGATCTTATTGATTTTGAGAGCTGGGCGGCGACGAAAGTCGAGGAAATCAGGACCGAGACAAAATGGGCTCCTCGAAGCGACGACAAATGTACAAAATGCATTTATTCGTCTATTTGCCTGCCCGCAGTCGGTTCAAACAGCTTCATTCAAAACGAAGACAGCGATCCGGAAGATATTCCGTTTTAAATAAGGCTACTGATCCACAACACAAACAGAATTCGCGTCAAAGAAACGAAGACGCAAAGATCGATCTAAAAATGGATTTTTTAAACTTAAAACGTTTCAATCTTTTTTCCATTCGCGGGTTGCGTTTCAGAATTTGAAATGTTATTGAATTAACGTTCCGGTTTTTGTTATGCAAAAAGATCCGGACCTTTTATATCAACGGAAAGGAGTTTTATATGGCAATCAATTTGAATGGCCGCCACTTTTTGAGACTTGACGATTTTACGCCCGAGGAAATTAATTACCTGCTGGAACTCTCCGCCGATTTAAAGCGACTGAAAAGAGCCGGGATCAAACCTCGAAATCTTGAGGGGAAAAATGTCGCTCTTATTTTCGAAAAACCCTCGACTCGTACCCGTTGCGCTTTTGTCTGTGCTTGTTTTGACGAGGGAGCTCACCCCGAATATCTCGGGAAGGGCGATATACAATTGGGAAAGAAGGAAACCGTAGCCGATACGGCTCGAGTGCTCGGACGAATGTTCGACGGTATTCAATTTCGCGGATTTAAGCACGAAACCGTCGAGGGATTGGCGAAATACGCGGGTGTTCCGGTTTGGAACGGACTTACCGACAAATATCATCCGACACAGGTTCTCGCCGATTTTCAAACCATCATCGAACAATTCGGAAAATTGAAGGGAATTTCAATGGCGTTCGTAGGCGACGGACGAAATAACATGGCAAACACGCTTCTCATCGGCGCGGCAAAAATGGGTATGGATTTTCGCGTGGTCGCTCCGAAAAATCTTTTTACCGAAAAAGAAATCATCAGGGACGGCGAAAAATTCGCCGCGGATACCGGCGCCAAAATTTCCGTCACCAACGACATAGATGACGGAGTAAAAGGTTGCGACGTCATTTACACCGATGTCTGGGCAAGCATGGGTGAAGAATCCGAAATGGCGCAAAGAATAAAATTGTTGAAGCCGTACCAGGTAAATATGGAAATGATGAGAAAAACCGGAAAATCAAATCCCCTATTCCTGCACTGTCTACCGGCTTTCCACAACAATGATACGGAGGTATCAAAAGAAACCGGAGCGATGGAAGTCAGCGACGAAGTGTTCGAAAGCAAATATTCGAAGGTTTTCGATCAAGCCGAAAATCGATTGCACACCATAAAGGCTGTAATGGTTGCCACCATCGGCACAAAGTAAGGCATTGTTAATAAATAACCGTAACAAATTTCGTTCATCGACCGGCCATAAGAGCCTGTAAGAAAACAACTATTTGGAATGGTTATTTTCTAACAGGCTCTAAGTTGGCTTACATGCCGCGTTTGATCGTAAACGCGGTTTTTTTGTCGATCATTCATTTAAAAATATATTTCGAATCCATTATTGAGCGCAAACTTATTATCCTGATAATATTATTCACTTGTAAACAAAAGCGTAATATTGTAACTTTCTTTTATAAATGATCTAAGCATCTGAATTTCGGAGCGGTTATCAATGAAGAAAATCGATTTACGAATTATAAATAAAGTTTTAAGAGGACTTCTTGCCGGAACTTATGTGTTGCAGGCAGTTCCAACCGGGCGTAAACCGAAAAAAATCGTAGAAAAACCCGGCAAGAAAGCTCGCCGGGGAAGACCGCCCGGCAAGGTTAAGATTCGCCGCAAGCCCGGAAGAAAAGCAATGTCCCCGTCGGTCAAAAAAAGACTACTTTTAAAAGAAAAGGCGGTTAAAATCAAACAAGCGAAGAAATCGCTTCCCAACGCAAAACGGATTTTTTCTTTCCTGGATGGAAAATTGGACGGCATCAAGCTTACGGCTCTTGCCAAGAATTTCGGAGTGAAGCGTACCATCTTAAAGCCCATGATTCTCAGGCTTATTAAGAATGGCGATCTTAATGAAGACAAAGGAGTGCTTTATCTCAAGCGTCGAATCAGGAAGAAAAAAGGGAAAAAAGCGCCGAAACCCATACCGATAACCCCTGCCGTCGTAGAGAATTATCTGCGAAACAAGGGCGCCGCAACAATGGCAAAAATAACCAAAGATCTCAAAGAGAAGAACTATCAGAGATTGATTAAAGTAATCAACGTTCTGAAAAAAGAAAAAAAAGTCGATGTCGAAAATAAAATTTATCATTGGATCGGATCTGATTAGAACCGCCATATGTCACCTAATGATCAACCCCCGAAATCCCCGGGGTTTTTTTCGCATAATACATCCCGCATAACGCCCGACATCACTGATGTATAATGCATGTTCATCAAATATAATCGATATAATCGTTGGATGGAGGAAATATGAAATCGATAAACGAGAAAGCATATTTCTATCTCACGCGTTTTATTTTTATTCTGGGATTGGCACTAATTTCACAACAGGCGTGGGCGGGAAAAACAACCGCCCGGTCGGGCATCTGGATCATGAATTCATCTTGTGACATCGTTCATGCGCAAATCGACGGAAAATCCGAGACCGTTTGCTTGCCGAAGGTTGAATTCACCGACGACGTCGACATAGAGGTATTGTACAGAAAATTAAAAGGCGGTATTGCCAGACAAGAAGCGGTGTTCCAGCTTTATCATGACGGCTATGGAACCCCGGTTCGTGTTGGAAATATGCTTTTTGCCTCCGATGTTTATCTCAAGGATATGAAAAAAACCTTCATCGGCGTTCTACAAAACATCGGATACAAGTTCAAGCTTTCCGACAAACCCGCATTTGAAGATTCCGAGTATTTGCGCGATGTCCAAGCCGGGAGATATTTGTCGGCTTCCAAGCGGAAAGGCACAATACCGGTCATCAGTTCGGACAAATCGCCGAGCGACCAACAAGGCGGAAATACCGGCACGGGCAATCGAAGCAATTCAACGGGATCCGTTGAAACCATTTCCGACATACTACCCGCCGGAGTATTACCTCCCGCCATGCGGAAGATGAAACAGGAATTGGACGCAAAACTCCGTGAAATCAAGAACCGACCTTACAAAGTCGAAATCATTAAAGTCGATACGGTTCGCTGGGCAAGCGGTCGAATGGGCAAATTAACTAATGACGGATTAATCGCGGACGGTATAATCGAAGGAACGAAATTGAATTTTCAAATACAATCGCCGATCGAGAAAGACTGGCTGAAATCCGTTAAAGCGGAAACGCTTATCTCACAACCTTGCGAATATATTTTGCAACGCGACCTCAACGGCCGAGAATTTCAAAAAAACGGTCGTTACTTTCTCGCCGATCTTTATTTCACGGATCTGGGCTTGACCTGGAGTGATTGGTTGGTCAGCCAAGGAGTCACTCCGGCATCTTATGTTATCGATTCGGGATTCGCGACAGGACCGATTACGCTTTCAAAAAGCGTGTTGAACGGAAAATGGAGGGGGCTAAAAGCTCCCGTCATAGGCGTCGTTGCTTTTGACGAACCCGTGGACGGCATGGAAAAGGAAGAAATCGTAAGAGTGCCGCCGCTTGAAGATAAGATCAAGGATTTTAAAGACTTCGCGAAACGCCTTGACTCGAAAACAGCGAATAAGGTCGTCAATGTCTCGCTGTTGATTTGTCCCGACGGCAAGCCCTATCTCGAACTTGGGCAGAAGCGAGTCGCGAGAATATATTTTCCCGATCTGAAGTCCACGCTGTTGATGCTGATGGAGCAAGCGTTTCAAAAGTAGACATTCTCAAAATTTTGAACACCTCCCTATTTTGAACCACTACCTTTTATCTACGACAATACCGTATGCATTTACATCCTCGATTGTGGTAACGAACACCTCGGTTCCCTCGGGAATAACGGTATCTTTTCCCTTCACGAAGGCTCCGCCCACAAGACCTACCGGCCCTATCGCAAAGTAACCTAATGCGGACGCCCCGATAGCCATGCCGACTTGCTTCTTGTTGAGTTCGCCCTTTACCGGATCTCCGACGGCAACCGGGATTTGAGTCGAATCGATACACGGAATGGAATTAACCATCAATTTTACATATCCCGAACGGCCGAATCGGCTGCCGCGCCTGACTTTATCAATTTCTCCGCTGACCGGACTGCCTTTCCCGATAAAGAGAACATTTTTTCCCAGAAAGACATCGGCGGCAACCGTCATGGGAATCTCATCCCCTTCCTTCGCGGATTTGCTTGAAATATCCTGGGAAATCAGCAAGCGTATTCCCGTGTGAATGGGAACATGAACTTTTTTTAAAGAAACCTGCGGATCGTCCATGCTCATTTGAATAAGTTGTTCAATTCGAAATGCAAGCGGCTCACCGGATGATTTTCCCGAAATGAACGTATCAAGCGCCGCGATTCTATCCGAAAGCTTTCCGGTACGGGTTTCATGAAAGATTTTCCATTCCAGCAAATTCAATTTCATGTCAAGCGACGGCGAGGAATCCTCACCCCGAAACAGGAAGCGAAAAAGCGTGTCGGCTTTTTCCGGAATTTTGCCCGCGGAATTCCTTCCCAAAAGATCTTTCTCGATGTTGTCAAGACGTTGAGCAATTGCGCCCTCTTGAGCAACGCCATAGATATATCTTTCCATTCGTTCAATTCGTCTCGTCTGCTGCAAATCGGTATCCGACGCAATGGCGGAAACCGCTAGAAAGCAAAGCGCGACCGACAATATCAAGGGAAACAACTTCGGGTATCTTTTTTTCATCGCGTTACACCCTCCATAACCACGCCATTCGGGCGCATTCCGGATATCGGCACACCGCGTGCAGGCACTTCCCGGGGATTTTCGACATTGTGAATTGAGAATTTCATTGTTGAATGCATGACGAATTTAATCCTATTTGGTCTTACTCTGTTTGCCGCGAAGTTGCGTCGTCGATTTGCGGGTTTTGTCCGTCTCTTTTTCCTTGGCTTGAGCCTTCGGCAATAGTCCGCCGTACGGATTACGAGAGCCGTAAATAATGAGAATTTCTCGTTCTCCCAAGGGTTGCATCGTCATCAGACGACAAAAATGAAGAAACATTTCCGCTTCGGGATGCGATATTTTCACATCACGCTTGGATAATTGCGGAATGAATCCGGCCGCGAATAAGACTTTTTTTGAATCCACTCGGGCATAGGCATCTTCAACATTATCGGAGAATTTAACCATGGGACGACTGAATCTTTCCGGCCCGGGCACTTGAGCTTCCTGAAACAACAATCTACCTTCCTCGTTGAAAAATCTCGGAAAAATTGACGGTTCGAAATTCGTATGACGCATATCTACAACAATACGCGAGACTTCCGTACCACTTGCTTCCGATGAGTTTTCATACGTATCCGATGCGATATAAGCCCAGGAAGCCAGGAAACTCTTGGGTTCCATCGGTTGAGGACGCAACGCCGCAAGATAAAAAGCGGATCTTAGACTCATTTTTCCGAAAAATGGAACTTCCAACCGACATCTGACCAACCCCGAAACATCCGGTTCGAAAAAAGTTTTTTTCGCCGCGAAAAGTATCATTCCCAAACGCTCTTTCAAACTCGGGTTTAGATCAAGAGCATTCCTTACATCGACACCCTCCATCAACGGAACGGATAGAATCGACTCATACGCATGGTGCAGTGCATCCATCCAAGCCCTGGACTTTTCTTCCTCATAAGATGTCTCGATTTCCCACGGCATTCCCGCTAATCCATAGACGGATACGATCTGCTTGTTGAAGTCGACGACATTCGTATGTTCTTGAGCACCGACCGTAGGAATAAAAACCGCGATTCCCAACAACATCGCGGTAATCCAAAATATTAGCCGAATTTTCATGTTAGTCAAAAGTCAGGTGCCCTCCGACATAGTGTTCCTTGACCACATCACCGCCGTAATAGGCATAATCGAATCGAAAATTGGGCAATACCTGCATTCCGAATCCCAGTGTCAGGGTGCCGTTCCAGGAGCCCATTCTAATGGTCAGATCGTTTTCGATGAATTTTTTCTCGATGCCGAGACGGTATTGCTGTGCCGTCGTTCTGCCGGAATCGGTAACGTTCGTTGCATCCGCCGAAACTATCGTCCCTTTGGTCAGGTTGAATTTACCACCCATATTGAGACTGACTCCGTCTCGAACCGCGCCGTCCCCGCGAACTCTTTGGACAAGATTTTCCACCGTCAATCCGCCCGTTATGCGATCGTTGTAATGATACATCAGTCCGATTCCGAAATTTTCAACGTCGCGCTTGCTGTGTGTTCCCAGTGAATTTATCGCCCTATCGACATTCGTGAAATTGAATTTTATACCGCCGTAAAGTTTTTCGCGCGCAAGCATTCTACGCGCTATGGGAAACCTCGTTCCGAAAGCCAATTGTAAGTCGCTGATCTCCCTTTTAACACCTAGAAATTCACCACCCACCATTTTACCGAACTCGGTCGACCGTGAATCCTGGGTATAGGAGACACCATAGCTGTATTTCGGCCTTCGCGGCAAAGGTTCCTCCAAGACATTGTGTTCTAGATAATCGGTAATTGAAAATCTTTCGTTTGGATGATCTTCATAAATATGCCCGGTGAAGGCAAAAGAATTCCAGTTAAAGATATCCCGTTCATTGACTTTAACCTGAAGCGACGCTTCTCGCCCTTGAATTTGAGATAATCCGGCGGGATTGTAATATGTCGCCGATTCATCGTCGGCTACGCCTATAAAGGCGCCGCCCATTCCCCGGGCTCTGGCCGACTGAGCGTAAACCCCGTTGGAGGTTGCCAACAGCATCATGCAAACGGCAATCGCACCCAACGCAAGGCGTGTCCAGGCAGGGTGTGCCGACATATCCTTTCGGTGCAGGTCCAAAGGATGAACCCGCCGAACGCCCGGATGGCATGTTTTCAGAGGGTGCATTCTATGTCGATTCATGAGCGACCTCCTTGAGGGGAATAAAAACCCCTATCGCTTTTTTCATATTCTCTATTCTCGTCATTCTTCGAACAAAATATGAGATTTGGATATTCGGATATTGATAATTGAAGCCTATTGTTCAAACGAAATTCCTTCCTATTGCGACGGTTTCGCCTTTCTGATGGGAATAAATCCGGTCGATTCCTTTTTCAGAGGCTTAAAACCTTGATCCGACGCATTAGTACCGGAAGCGGTTTTCGCGGACTTCATGGGAATAAAACCGCTCAACGGGGAAGAAGATAATTCGAGAGTGCTGAATTTCTCGCCCGCTTTCGAGTCAACACTGCTCGTTTTCGAATCAGCGGAGATGATTTTTGGGGAATCGATTTTCGAAGGTTTCGTTTGCATCAATACCGCGGACTGCGCTATTTTGCCCGAATTCACGGACGGCAAATTCGGCGTCAATAGTGCATCTGAAATCGAGGGTTCAAATAGAGAATCCCTCATCAAATCCGCCTCGCCTTTATGCGGATAGACGAAAGGAATTTTTGCGAAGGTTATCTGACCCCGAAAGGGCTCCGATCGATACTGTTTAAGAATATCGTATTGGTCTTGCCCTTCCGGTACGATGCAATCCATTATCGCCGGATCGCCGTAGGTATCCCAGCCGCCGCCGAAGTCCTTGGGCGTCGCGAAAGCGCGAACACCCATATTGAGCAACTGGCCGGTCGAAACGATGTTGGCGAAACCAAGAACGAAACATTGATATCCCCAATTTGGAGTAACTTTCCCGAAGAATTCCTTGTTGATTTTAACGACCAATTTATCCCGCTGTATTTGAACGTAATCGGGAAGAATTATATTATCGACCATTTTTTGAAATTCGAGATCGTCGGTCTTGTTCTTCAGAATATCGTACAAGCGAAATTGCGAAAACGGCGTTATCATTATCGCTTTTTCCCAACCCATGTTGTCGGCGAATTCCAAGTCGCGACCGGGAAATGCTTTGGTATACCCCGAATTAGGCTTTCTATCAGTATCGACGTAAATATCGAACACGTTCGCGACAAAGCCTTGTTCATCGCTTCGATGCGTGTCGGGCCATTCCGTCATGATGTATTCCCGCATCTGGATAACGAACGTAAGAATATTTCCTTCCTCATAAACCGTAAATCGCCGCAAATCGAACGTTCCGCGGCGTATACGCTGATCGAGCGGATATTGATAAAATCCGGGCCCTTTGTCGTCGGCAACGGGATCGTCGATATCGATCAACGCGCCTGTTTCGTCATAGAAATTCGTCGGTGAGCGCTTTGAACCGGCCGACAACGGGGAAGATAGAAATAATACCGAAACAACCAACAGTACAAGAAACTTAAGTTTTGACGGTTTCATAATCATTTCACAAGGAGTATGGAATATTTGGAATCGCCTGATTCTTCATAAGGATCTCGAACCTGACTCGTGGTTGTGATATTAAATGCATATTTGTGGTAACCCGAGGAAACTCCGGTTTTAAGAAGCGTATAGGCACCGTCACCGGAAACTTCATCCCCGTGAGTGCCGTCGTCGTACAAAGCTTGGGGTTGCCAGTTGGTGAAATCAGCTACAACGGTCGGATTTACGACGTCGGCAAAATCCGACTTTATGAGAATGAATTTGGCTTCACCACCCGCTTTTGCCGCGAGAGTGACATCGGGAACATCATAGATCGGCGTCGTGGACAAATCGACCGGAATCGCGCGAATATGGAAATTCGCACTTCTGAAAACCAAATATTCACGACCGGTTCCTTCCATGGGCATTGAGTATGTCCCATCGCTACTGACATTGATTTCCCTGGCACCGGCTTTCGTCGATAACACAACCTCGGAATAGTTGACACCGGTCAAGCTTGAAGTAACCGAGCCTCTCGCCAGACTCATGGAGGGTTCCTTGATGATCAGTTCGGATTTGGAGTTTCGCTCGTTTTCCTTATGCGGATCTTTTACTTCCTTGCCTGCCGTCCCGGCCCAAACGATGGAATAAAGCTGAGACCCCGTAGGAAGATTGCTCATCCTGAGAGTATAGATGCCGTCATCGGCGTATTTGTCGTTATGAGTACCGTCATCGTACATCTTCCAAGAATCGGTAGCCCATTTCGGGTCAAGACTCTTGACGGAGAATCCCGTTGCATCAGGAAAATCAACGATAGTGGCTATCCATTTTCCATCACCGACGATCTTATCGCTCAAAACTATATTGGACGTTGTGACGGTTTGTTCCATTACCGCATCAACCCAGACGAAATCCACGTCAAAGTCGCGGCCTCTGGCGACCAAAAGATATCTGCCGGGCTTGCTGAATTCAAGCTTGAATTCTCCCGCTTCATTAACGTAAGTGCTGATCGAAGGATTGGCGGCCACGGTAATATGGACGCCCAGAGGATCTTTCGCCGGAGGAACGACGACTTTTCCGGTAACGGTAGCTGCCGGAATAACCAGGCTTTCCTGAATGCAACCGGTCGAAATCAAAATCGTCAAAATCGCGGCAACAAATACGAATCGCTTGGTCATAATCATAATCCTAAAAGTTGGTCTTTGCCTCGAATATCAGCATCTTCTGAGTATGAATATCCTTGTTGTCTCTTCCGTTATCGCTGCTGGTTATATCCCAACGCCAATCGTCGGGATAATCGTATCCGAACTTGAGTTTAATGCTCGCATCTTTACTGATATCGTAAATCAGCTCACCATACATGTTTTCGCGATCGAGAGAATCGGTAGCGCCGTCCTTGTAATCTATTATTCCCCGCGTATAAAAAGCTCTACCTCTAAATTTATTAGTAAAATTCTTTTTCAGTTCAGCCAAAACTGCATTGGCCAAACTGGATTTCGCGCTGTTGGCAATGTTTTCGTAGTCCACATGCTGAATGCCGCCCGTAAGACTCGTCGTGGGTGTCAGATTGTAAGTGGTTTCACCGATATAATCGATTCTGATATCTTCCTTGGGAGCGTTGACCCACCGCACCTGATGTTCAATGCTGCCTTTCGCGAAGACACGCGGATTGATGTTCGCGTTGGCTTCAAAGTAACCCGTTCGATCGTTGTGTTTATAGGTGGTACCACCGACGACGTCTTTATCATCGGCGTCGTTCATTACATAGATTTTCCCTTTTGTACTAACAGAATCGTTTAGTTTTAGGTTCAGTTCGAAGGTGTTTCCTATCGTACCTGCCTCGTTCGGCAAGGCGTCTTTTTTCTGTTCGAAATACCACTTCAGGGTTGTACTGTCGGTAAAATCCGACAACAACTGATAGGTGAATTTGCGTCCGGAATATCCGTCCGTCGCTTGCGGCGCATACGGATCCACTTCCCAGGTCTTGCTCAAATACGTCGCTTCCATCGACAGATTCTTGGCGATCGAAAGCAGTTTATTCCCGAAATCGTAGTTCGAGGAAAATCGCGTCAGCTTTTCACCCCAGAACCCGTTATGTTTGTAGTTGTCATTGTAAACCGGCGTGTACGGATAATCACTGGAACCGTCGGCATCTCCAATATCATAGGCCCAAATAGGAGCCATGTGAGCCCGAAATTCCTTTCCAAAATCGTAATGCTTAACGGTACCCGTGAAACCTCCATTCTGAAGGCTGATATCGAATTTGGTTCCCTCGTCCCCGAGGCTTTTACTCTTACTGTCCTTCGTATCCACGTGATAATCCGTAGTCGTTAAAAACTCGGCCGTACCTTGAATCTTCCCGGCTCGTTCGGTCGTATAATTTACGTCATAGCCGCGAACGGTATTGGAGTTGCCGCGGATTTTGTAATCATTGATTTTTTCGGCGTAAGTGGTTCCGACGGTGAGTGCATCCGGACTGAATTTGGCCGGAAGCTTCCAGACCGCTCGACCGTTGATCATTTCGTGCGCATCCGTCGTTCCGAATTTCAAGTCGCTCTTTAGTATGGAACCCTGGTAAGTCAAGCCGCGATCGGTTCCCGAGAATTCGACGCCTTCATACGGATCGACTATATCGGTGTCTTCGGTCAAGGCGTTGAGCGGATCGTTTAGCCCGGTTATCGCTTCTCCTGCAAAGACACGCACTTTCATGGACTTGGCGTTGCTGACGAAATGCATTTTATTCGATTGAACGTATCTGTCGTTCTGGACTTTGGTAACGTAATCGTCGATTTTATCGAAGGCATTTGCGCCGTAACTTTTTCCAACATCGTTGTAAATCAACTTGCCCCAAGTCTTACCGCTCATGAATCCGTATAGTTCGTAAAATACTTCCACTTTATCGCCCAAGGGTTTTCCCGTAAAACGCAAATACATCTGTTGGTAAAATGTGACTAATCCGGGATTCGTAAATGTCGCCTTATATCCCGCTTCATCTCGTCCGACGGTTGACGGTTCGATGATGAATTGTCCGCGACCGCGATAAAATCCGGAGACGCTGACCTTTGGAAGAGCATCTTCAAGAGTTTTCATTTTGGTTTCGTTATCGGAAATTCGCCGTTCAAGAGAGTCTACCCTTACGCCTAGAAGGCCAAGCTCGTCTTTAAATTCCTTAGTCAAGCGAGACAGGGCGGCTCGCTCAGCCTCGGTGGCTTCCTCGATTCCCGCTTTTTTTTCTTCCATGCGACGCAGCATTCTTCCCATTATCAACGCAATGTCGTATCTGGTCATAACCTTGCGTCCCTTGAAAGTGCCGTCGGGATAACCTTCCATGTATCCCTGTTTGATGAGAAAGTCCACATCCTTGAACGCCCAGTGATCTTTCGGTAAATCTTGGAATGCCGCCGTTTGAGCCGACAATGAAGTCGCTAAAGACAGCAAAACGAGCAGCGCAAACAGCTTGCCTGCAACGAAAAACAACCGGCTAATGTTTGTTTGCCTCATTTTTGCCCCTTGATAAAATAACCCATCAGATCATCGGCATCTTCGACGTAAATTCTGAGAGGAAGTCCGGTGAAATTCTGTTAAAATTGAAACAACAAATCCTTTTGAAAATTATTTTTAGGATTAAAATTTATACGTATAAAGGTTGATAAAATTATGCAGGAACCCGAGAATTTCTCCGGATCCCTTTTTCGCTATCACCCGATCGGCAGTTTCATAAGCATTCTGGTGTTGATCCTCTGTTTGCAGATTGCCACGGGAACGACTTATTTGATGGTTCTCGAATTAACCTCCTGTATGATACTGGTTCTTTCCCTTTGTTTTAATTTTCTTTTCTGGTTTTCCACAAAAATCTCCGAAAAGTTCCTACGCCCCTTTGATCTCAATCAACCCACGGTGGTTCTATGGTTTATTCCGCTGTTGACGTTGATTCTCGGTTATCTTTTCTCGTTGTCCCTTCTCGTCGTTTGGCCCGCTTTCGCCGGGAGAGGTTTTTGGAGTGAATTTCTCGCGGTTAATGCCAAAACCACGGCAATTCTTTTTACCGAAAGTTTCATGGGCTTTTTTCTATATATCGGCTTCGTGGTTTTCTTCGAAATCTTCAGATATTTGAAATGGTCGTTTTTCTTCGTCATGAATCCCGAAATTTCGCCAATCGGGAAGGAAGGGACGACACAACCCGCAAGCCTGCCGTGCTCGGATACTAAGCTCGAAACAATACCGGCGGCTTTCAGCGTCTCGGAATTCAAGGAAAAGGCAAGAGTTCTTGATGAATCAAGAAGACACGCATCTTCATTCAACAAAAAAGCTTTGGCGCTCATCTTTTTCTTAATGATGGCGGCGGGCAGCAGCGTGGTTTTTTTTCGACCCGAAATTATTCTTTTCTACAGGGGAGAGATCCAACTATGGACTTTCCAAAAACCCGAAATTGCTCTTGAAAACTATCGTCATCTCGCGAAAAAATATCCCGATTATAAATACATTGATACGGTAAAATTTCGAACCGCATGGACGCTTGAACGAAGAATGGGAAAATATCAAGAGGCAGTTCAAGAGTATGAGGCTTTTTTAAAGGAATTCGGTTTCGATAATGTTTGGGCTGACGATGTCGTCACCAATTTGATACATGTTTCTTTGGATAAGCTGAAGGATTACCCCGCCGCTCTCCAATGGACGAAGAAATACGCGCAATCTTTTCCCAAGGGGTTGATGGCTCCCCACATCGCTCTTTACGAAGTACGCGCCTTAATGGAAAGCGGGCACGTCCAGGAAGCCAAAGATGCTCTAAAATCCGCCATATCGAAATTTACCGGAGCATGGATAAATATCTATGACAGCGAAGATTATTTTTCTTCACGAATATCCTTTGAAAACGCGGTTAAAGGTTTAGGATTGGACAAAGACTAGAAAAAATGCCGATGATTGGAGAGACAAGATTCCGCCGTGATATACTTTTGTCTCATAACTCCCATGAAATTTCAATTTAATACAAAAGGGTCGGAACAATAAAAAATGGCTTTAGTTCTTGTAAGAGAAGTAATGAAAGACCAATGTTTGACCATAATCGCCGGACATGACGGCCTAGATCGAAAAATCATATCCTCTGAAGTACATCGCCCCGGCCTTGAACTCGCGGGTTTTTTCGAGCATTTCGGTTACGAGCGGATAATTGTTTTAGGTCGCACCGAACTGGCCTACCTTGGAGAACAAACTCCCGAAACTCGAAAAGTTCGGTTGAGACAGCTTCTCTTTTTCAACATTCCCTGCATCATCGTGACCGACGACTTGCTTGTTTTGGACGAGCTGATCGATCTTTGCAATCAAAAACAAATTCCCATTCTTCGATCGCCCGAACGAACGGGCGAATTCATCTACCAACTATCCCGGTATCTCCATAACCGTTTCGCGCTCCGCAAAAGCGTTCACGGCGTCTTCGTGGAAGTCTACGGCGTCGGAATTCTCATCGTCGGTCCGTCGGGCATAGGGAAAAGCGAATGCGCGCTCGAACTCATCAAGCGAGGCCATCGCCTTGTCGCGGACGACGCCGTTCAGTTGATGAAGATCAGCGATACGAAGGTTGTCGGATATCCCGACGAAATGATTCGACACCACATGGAAATCAGAGGCTTGGGAATAATCGACATTCGTTCACTATTCGGAATCGCCGCGACCGCCGACGAGAAACCGGTTGAGATGGTCATCAATCTGGAAAAATGGGACGACACCAAGGAATACGATCGCTTGGGCATCCTGCAAAAAACCACGAAACTTCTCAAAGTGGAAGTTCCGAACACGACTATTCCGGTCCGAGAAGGACGAAATCTTGCCGTCGTCATTGAAACCGCCGCCATGAATTTCTACCTGAAGCGAATGGGAATACTCAGCGCGGAGAAGTTCGCGAAAAATCTGCAATCAAAACTCGGCAGGGATATCTGATGCAGTTTTCCCTCCGTCGTCATTTTAATCTTGCTTTAAGAGCCAACAGATGGATGCTTTATGCAACCTTGGGCTTTTTGATGGTCACTACCGCTCTGGTGCTCGGCACCATATCCACCCTGATTTTCACGCCCGCGAATCTGGAAACGATTAAAAGTTTCGATCCGTACGGCCTCGGATTAGCCTCGTTGAGCGCTCTCCTGATCGGAGCATATTGGATCAACAAGGCATTCAAAAGCGCTTTTCAACTCCTAACCTTCAAGGATCACGAGATTTCGGAACGTCTACGAGACCTCGTATTCAAGAAATCGCCGGCGGCGCGGCTTCCCTCGCTTATTTCCATAGGCGGAGGAACCGGCTTAAGTTCATTATTAAAAGGACTGAAGGAACTTCCGGTTGAACTGACGGCCATCGTCACCGTCACCGATGACGGCGGATCATCCGGGCGTTTGAGAAAGGAATTACAGATTCTACCTCCCGGCGATATACGCAACTGTCTGGTGGCTCTCTCAAGATCTGAAAGCTTGCTCTCGCGGCTTTTTCAATATCGTTTCGAAGAGGGAAGCGGATTCACCGGCCACAGTTTTGGGAACATCTTTATCGCCGCCATGACCAACGTGATCGGTGATTTTGGAAGCGCGGTCAGGGCAGCCAGCAATATTTTGGCCATTCGGGGTCACGTCATTCCCGTTTCTTGCGAAAACGTTCAGCTCTCCGCCCGCTTCGACGACAACACGGAGATCATCGGAGAAACCGCAATTTCAAACGCCGGAAAAAAAATCGTAACAATGAAACTCGTACCACAAACCCCTCTAGCCAATCCCGAGGCGCTCAACGCGATCGACAAGGCGAATCTGATCGTCCTTGGCCCCGGAAGTCTTTATACAAGCATTATTCCCAACCTCTTGGTCCCCGACATAGCCGATCGCATAAACAACAGCAAAGCCCCGGTGGTTTACGTATGCAACGTCATGACGCAGCCCGGAGAAACAGACCAATTCACGGCCGCCGATCACGTCTCCTCATTGTTGAATAAAACTCCACTGAAGCGCATCGATTTCGTTATAGTAAATTCGAGGCGTGTCGCAAGACATCTCATGGAAAAGTATGAAATGCAGGGACAGTTTTGGGTGCCGCCAACGGTCACGAAAATTGAGGACATGGGCATCAAGGTGGCAACAGCGGATTTGCTTTCCGAAACGGACCTCGTGCGCCATGACCCCAAATCCCTGGCGACGACTTTGTATTCGATACTCCATGATTCCGGTTTGAGCTGACCTCAAAGCTTTGTTTGCAAGAATGTGAACAGTTATAATTTTCTCGTCAAAAAAGAGATTCTTTCATCACCTCCACAGATGTCTTGTTGTCGAAAAGTCTTTTTGGCGGTGCTGCTGGTGAGAAAATCCGGAAGAAACATCCTCCCCTTACGTCGCGCTTTATCGAAACACCTTAAGAGAAGTATTCGCGATTTCTCAGAACCGTGCAGCGAAAAGACGAAGTCAAGTCCGTCGAAATTCATCAGGGACTCCGATTTAAAGCAAACTCGAATCAAGCTTCTCAAGAAATTGGCGAAAGACTATCTAAAACCGCTGCCCGATCACTGCTTGAAGACTCTTTTCAAGGCTTTATTTCTCAGATCGGGTTACGTTCAAGACCCGCGCGATAAATATCACCTCGAGATCAGATTCTCCAACCCTTGGTTATTTAGACTTTACCGTAGCGCTTTGCTGAAACATCGACTGCGTTTCAAATTCAAAATTTGCGAGAGGGAAGGGAAAAAAATCGCTTATTTGAAAAGCCGTGACGAAATCGTCGGTTTTCTAAACTTCCTCGAGCTTTTTGATCGATGTTTGGAATTCCAAGACTTGGTGGCGACAAGAGATCTTCTCAACATGGTGAATCGGCAGGTTAATTTCGAAACCGCCAACATCAACAAATCGGTTGAGGCTTCCGAGGAATTATCGGATAAAATCAAACAATTGTTTGCCTACCCCAATCAGGAAATCTGGTCGGAAGCCTTGAAGCAGATTGCGATATTGCGCGTAAAACACCCCCTGGATTCGCTGGAAACGTTGGGGAAACGCTGCATTCCTCCGCTCTCCAAATCGGCGGTTAATCATCGATTCATGCGCATCAAAGCGCTGCACCAAAAATTGCTGGGTCAACTTCAAAGTCGCACTTCAACCCTCGAATAATGAATCGCGAGCCTGTGTTCACCGTCGATGGAATCCAGATGAATTCTCGGCATGTCCCGATATGCGTATAACCGGAAAAAATCAGCGGTTTTACAACGACAACGCTCGCGGTCATTTCTTAATGCCCCGAATCAGAAAGCGGATCGCCGAATCGGCGAGAAGAGCCGCTCCGACGGGTAAGACCCGTTCGCTGATGTCGAACCCCGGCGAATGATGGGGTCGATGAATGCCGTCACCGACAGCCGCTCCGATCTGACACATGGTTCCGGGAACTTTTTCGCAAAAGAACGAAAAATCCTCGCTGCCCATTCCCATCGGAAGTTCTGATATTTCATCGATCCCGGGAATCGTCCGTGCCGATTCTTGAAGTAAAGCGGTCATTTCCGGATGATTGATGGTGGGAGGATATCCGCGAAGAATTTTCAAGCGATAATCGGCGCCAAGAGGCCTTGTAAGCGTGAGGGCGGATTCGACTTCGCTGATCAACAGCTCGCGCACTTTCGGAGAGAAACTGCGAAGAGTTCCTTCAAGAAAAACTTCATGGGGAATGACATTGCACGCCGATCCGCCGTGAACCTGGCAAACGCTTAGAACTGCGGGTTCAAGAGGATTTATGCGACGCGCCACTATTCCGTGAAGCGCGGTGAGAATCGGCGCCAACATCCATATGGGATCCCGCGAATCATGGGGATACGCGCCATGTCCCCCGATCGCCGTTATCCACGCGGAAAAAGTATCGACGGCGGCCGTGAAAGGCCCTTGGCAGACCAACATTTTTCCCAACGGCTTCGTCGAGTCGACGTGAAGAGCAAATATCCCATCGACTTTATCCAACACCTTTTCTTGAATCATTCGTGGAGCGCCGCTAAAGCCCTCTTGGTCCTGGCTTTCTTCAGCCGGCTGGAACAACAAACGTACGCCGCCGGAAATCGAATGCTCTCTAAAAAACTCCACGAGTAATTCCGCGACCCCCAAGAGAATCGCGACGTGAGCGTCATGACCGCATGCATGCATAACTCCCGGAATTTTGGAAGCATAGACGGCGTTTTTTCCGTCTTGAATGGGAAGAGCATCCATGTCGGCTCGTAATGCGATAACCGGTCCGGGTTCATCACCGATATCGCAAATGACGCCGGTTTTAGCAATTCCGGTTTTGATTTTCCGAATGCCGATTTCCCTCAAGCATTTGGTTATAAACTCGGCGGTTCTGATCTCTTGAAACGCCAACTCCGGATAAGCATGAATTTCACGGCGAAAACTCAACATTTTTGCCGCGATGCTTCGGGCTTTCTTAACAAAGTCATGATTTTTCAGAGTTTTGAGAAGAGTGTTTATCATCCTATCGATCCTTTCCTTCGCGACGACGGACTTGGTTTCGTGCCCGTTTTAGAGCTTGAACCATATCTTGATCGTTTTGAGTAAGAGCCGGCGAAGTTGCCTCAACTTCAACACCGCTCGACGCCTGTTTTGCATCAATCCGCGCAACGGAATCCTTTCCGACGGGTTGAGATATCGCATCGGAACCGGACGGTGTTGCATTATCGGAAGTTACGGCGGAGATTTCAATCGGACCCTGCCGCCTTCGCATGAATCCCGACCATTTTTTTTGTCTGATCGAAAAGATCAACGATGTTGCCAACCCCATTCGGCGATCCAATACTTCCAGGAAAAACAGAATTATCGCAAAAAGAAGAAGATATGGGGAAATATCGACCATTTTTTCGGTTTTAGGAAGATCCTGCCATATTCCGGAAAGATCGATTCTTTCTTTCCCTCCAGTAGCCGCGGCCAACTGTTCAAGCACTTCGATGCCTTCAATTCCCCCATCGGGCTTGAATTCCGAAGAATACGGCAAGCAAATCGGAGGCAGGGATATTTTCTTTTTACCGGATAATTCCATAACCGACAGAAGTGTTTCTCCTCCCTGCAACGGGAATTCCGCGGACAGGGAGTCGGCCGAATTCCATTCCAGAACCGTTTGTTCTTTTGTCGGATTCCCGTCGTCATGCGATCGCAATGTAGTCAATTTGGGTGCATCCGTGAACGGTTGATTTTCGCGTTGCGGGTCGAGATGCAAGGTTACTCGACAAATACCGTCGCCGGTTTCTTGAGTGACGGCGGAGTTCGGCAACGGCTCTTCAGCGGATCCGGCCGTCCAACGAACCAGGCTCGAATAAAAACCACCCAGTTGCGGCCATTCGACTATTGAACCTGAAAATTGCCCATCGGCTTCACCGGTGAAACAAAGCGCTCTGCCGATTCCTACCGACCAAGCCGCGACGATGGGCGCTTTGTATTCGTCGACGGTAAGAGCTCCGAGATCGGCTCCCGGACGCAAATAACACAAGTTGTAACCGCCGATGGGTTTCGTAACGGCAAACATATTGGTCGTGATCGTGTTCAACCCCGGAGCGGTTTGAATCGTCGTTGCCTGCTCCAAAAAAGTGCTGCGGGCGGCCACGAAAGTATCTTGAGCGAAGAGCCGGGGAAGCTCCTCGGGATCAGCGGTAAAAAAGATGCGGCCGTTTCCTCTCGCGGCGACGTCCCGCAAAAAGTCGGCATCTCCATCCGTAGGTTCACCCATGCCTATGACGCTGACCGTCATATTATTTTTGCGGCATTTTTCGAGAAGTTCCCTGTATTCACCGGGATGCTCAGCATCGGCGGCATCCGCGAAAAGTATGATATGTCTGGTTTGCG
>Ga0074199_1000361_pt1 | contig 80238 bp, 67 predicted proteins | sample EPASupsiteSAE347_FD_64528 | JGI IMG/M metagenome (GOLD analysis project Ga0074199, IMG submission 64528) | Bioremediated contaminated groundwater from EPA Superfund site, New Mexico - Sample SAE3-47 | ecosystem: Environmental > Aquatic > Deep subsurface > Groundwater > Contaminated ... | reverse complement strand
CCCGGCCGATATTTCCTGCCACCGGGCATCCTCCCGCAACCACCACGCCGCAACTTGTCACCGGCCCTTTTTTCCCACGATACAATTTGGCGAGATCACCACGGCATAATTTGGCGCGTAACACATTTCTTGTTAGCGGTACTCTGTCTTTTTCGGAATATCTTTTAGATTGCAGAAGGTGGTACCTATTGTCCTGCGTTGTTAAAAGATAGCGTTTTTTACGAAAATAAATCTTTGTCGTCTGCCGCAACTCGCGGCGGCGGTGGCGTTGGTTTTTACCAGGCTTCCGGAACGATTAGAAATTGTCTTTTTTATCGTAATACCGCTTCAGTTGGCGCAGGTGGTCTAAATTTTTCCACAATGGGGGCCAAAGTTGTTAATATTTACAACTGTACGTTTGTTGGTAATACCAACGGCAGTGGCGCCGGCGGGATTAATATTGACGGAGCGTCTGTTTATGGGAAAAATTTAATCGTTTGGAGTAATACGGCGCCTATTTACGCAGATGTATATTTGACCAACACTTGCTTGACCAACTGTTGTATCAAAAATACGAACGGTGTTATAAATTGGAATGCTTCCGGAAATATTACAAATAATCCGTTATTTGTGGGTTCAGACACAGACAACTATCGGCTAAGCCCCAACTCGCCCTGTGTCAACTCCGGCTCGAATCAGGACTGGATGACCAATGCCGTCGATCTTGATGGAAGGCAACGCATTCGTTACGGGACCGTGGACATGGGCGCGTATGAAAAGATTTATGAAGGCTCAATTTATAGATTTGGCTTTTAGCGCGCAGAAGGGTTGTTTCGCCGCCGGTTGAGAACCGGCGCGGCTGGTTTGGACGGTTATTTCCTGATTGACCGGTTTGGAATGTTAGGTTCCCCGTCACAACCCAGGGGCGGGTTCGTTTCCGGCGGAAAAGGTCATCGATCGGTTCGCCACGGCGAATTGAACTCCAAAACCATGAACCGGGCCAAGATATCTTCTGCGGGGCATCTATTTCGTGCCGTAATTTGTGTCCTGTATATTTACGAACGATTTCCTCTTTATTCGTGCGATAAACGTGGCGTAAATCACAATTATCAAACATAAAGTTGACGTAATTGGCGAAATATGAGATAAGACATGCATGAATCGCGATATTTACAACGATCTAATGGCGTGGAAAATATCAACGCGCCGCAAGCCATTGCTGTTGAAAGGCGCCCGGCAAACGGGAAAAACGTGGCTTCTCAAAGAGTTTGGAAAAAAGGCATTCGAAAATTGCGCCTATTTTAATTTTGAGGAAGATCCCGGACTAAAATCTTTTTTCTCTGGACGGTTGGATCCACGGCGACTGATTGAAAATCTTTCCGTCTATCAGGGCCGTCCTATCCGTCCCGAAAAGGATATCCTGATTTTTGACGAGATCCAGACCTGCAACGAGGCGTTGAATGCCCTGAAATATTTTCAAGAGGATGCCGGCGAATATCATGTGGCGGCGGCGGGTTCCTTATTGGGCATCAAACTCTCCGCGCCCAATTCATTCCCGGTTGGTAAAGTCAATTTCATTCATTTGCACCCGATGTCGTTTTCCGAATTCCTTGACGCCATGGGCGAACACCGTTATCGGCAGATGTTGGAAAACGGCTCCGGCATCGAGCCGATCCCGGAGCCGTTTCATGAGGAATTGACGCGGTGGCTCAGGATTTATTATTGCGTCGGAGGAATGCCGGAGGCGGTCGCTCATTATGCGAGCACCCGTGATTTAGCCGGCGTGCGGCAGATTCAAAAAGAGATTTTGGACTCTTATATTTTGGACTTTGCCAAGCACGCGCCAACTTCCGATATTCCCAAGCTGACCCATATCTGGGACTCGATTCCTTCGCAGCTTGCCCGGGAAAATAAAAAATTTATATTTTCCGCAGTGCGTAAAAGCGCGCGTTCGCGCGAATACGAGAGCGCTGTTCTTTGGCTGGAAGACGCGGGTTTGATTCACCGCTCGTTTCTGGTCACCGCCGGCCGGCAGCCGCTCAAGGGATACATGGATCGCGCGTGTTTCAAGGTTTACGCCCTGGATGTCGGATTGCTTGGCGCCATGGCTAACCTCCCCGTGGGCATGGTCGTTCAGGAAGATCGGTTATTCACTGAATTCAAAGGATCCCTGACGGAAAATTATGCGGCTCAACAATTACGTGTTCTTGATATGGATCTTTTTTATTGGACGGCGGCGGGCGGAATTGCCGAAGTGGATTTTATTCTGTCCCTGGAGCGCGAAATCGTTCCCTTGGAAGTCAAGGCCGGCGTCAATCCCAAAAGCAAGAGCCTGCGGTCATACGATGAGCGGTTTCACCCATCATTAATATGCCGCGCCACGCTCTTGAATTTTAAAAAAGAGGCCGCCTTGTGGAATATTCCGCTTTATGCCATTTCATGTCTTCCAATATTGGCGTCGACCCATATTCAGATTTCTTGATCCGGGCTGAAAATGAGATGGCACATTTTGCCGACCACATGGAGGGCGAAGCTGCGCTGAGCCGTGATTTCAGCGGCCTGAGCTCGTGACTAAGGCAGGATTTACCTTTGGGCGCGTCGAAGGGTTATCTTGGGCAAGGTACGTCAGCCCCGCGCCGAAACTTTTGCCGCAATCCCTTGCGGCAAAAGCGGATTTCTCACGGTAGACTTTGTCTGTGAGAAATCCGGATTAGTTCGGACAGCAAACCGTATTGGAGGCAAGTCCGCTTTCGCCTCTCAGATTAAAGGCGTTCGAAACTGCCGGCACGGTGATGTTGTTGGTGGTCATGTCGGGGTTGTTCGTGGAATCCACCCACATGCCGGATCCGGAACAACGCACAAAGTTGCCTCCCATTCCGGAATGATTGCCGCCCCACGTGGTTTTTAGATTATCAAAATCAACCCTGCTGGCGCCGTTTATGTCGCACAACAGGACATAGTTTCCATCAACGTCCTTGCGGCCGGCTATGTAATGATAACTGGTATTGTTTGTCGTTATGTCCGCAAGCGTTGACGCCAGCGTATGCATGGCGCCCTTTGACTCGCCTGCCGCCGTGGGGCAGATAAAAATGCCCGGCTGAAGACTTTTATCCTTTACCATGCAACCGATCTCCGTGGAGTTGGAGCCGACCAGAACAGTATCAGGATAAGCCGGACGGAACGAATCGCGCGGATCAAGCCCCCAGGATGCACAAGCCTTGTAAATGCCGTTCAGGTTCGAAAGACAGTTGACGCGCCGCGCGTTTTCACGAACCGACCCCAACCGCGGCAACATCATTGCCGCCAAAAGACCGATGATGGCTATCACCACCAGCAATTCCACCAGCGTGAATGCCCTCTTATGAAGTTTGCGCCAGATATGTTTCATTTGAACCTCCTTATTGATTGCGACGCGATCTTGAAACGAAAAAACAGCTGTCATTAAAATATATAAGCATTACCACCGGAAAGTCAACGTTTTTCATATTTTAATTATGTTGTTTTTTTCGCCGGATCAATTAGAATGTCAAATATCTCTTAGAAGTCACATTGTGGGAGGACAAAAACGTGAAATACTTGCACGCATTGATTGTCAGCGTTTTCTTTGCCTTAAATTTCAACGGAATGGCGGCAACGGTTCTCGAACAGGTGGATTTCTACTGGGGCGTCGGAACGGCCGCTGCCGTATCAGCTGATTATGACGGCGACGGCATTGCCGACCCGGCACTCTATATCGAAAATGCCGGCACATGGAACGTCCTGCTCTCCGGCCGGGATTACGCCGAGCAATGGGCCGCCTTCGGCGGCCCGGGCTGGCAGCCGGTGGTGGGAGACTTCGACGGTGACGGCAAAACCGATCTTACGGTTTACAGAGAAGCCACGGGCGAATGGATTTCTTCCCTCTCCGGAAGCGGTTATCAATCCGTCCTGGTTGTTCTCGGCGGATCAGGATTCGCTCCGGCGCCGGCGGACTATGACGGCGACGGCATAACCGAAGTGGCCGTTTACAATTCCGCTCAGACCAAGTGGTCGGTCTGGGAACACGTGTTGCCGGAAGTGACCGACACGAATGTCCTTGCCGCCATGTATGCTGTTGCCATGATAAACGCCTCAAACGTGGTGGCGAGCAAGATCCGTAAGGATCTGGCCTCCATAACGGACGACAACACCAACCTGGTATGGCGTACCAATCCCGAAACCGGCGCCCGCGAAGTGTTGGTGGTATCGTTCATGCCCCGCTCGATAGCCACAAACTATTACCGGGTGGGTCAATACACCGCCATGCGCTATGCCGAATCATGGGTGACGCTTGTGCCGGACGTGAAAAACACATGCCGGGATTACACGGGCACAAATCTGCTTCTGCGCCTTAAACAGCTCCTCGGTCTTCCGGCCACGAGCGCCAACGACACCGTCGTGGAATTTTATGTTGATCCGCAATATCTGCTGCGCCCCTCGCGCGACCCGGAAACAACCGACCATGAAGCCGAGATCGCTTTCCGCACCAACACGCCCTTTTGCAGCATGGTAACCACCAATTATCAAAGCTGGTTCCAGAGAACGATCGCCAGCCGCAATTACGGCATGACCAACGGAGTATGGAACGCCTATCCCTGGACTCAACTGGGGTATACCTACGACTGGCTCAAGACCGGCAACAATGTCATGGGATACAGCGAGTTCGTCCTGCCTGGACCGCTGATATACAGCACCTGGGGAACAACCGCCATGGTTTATGTGGTCACATCCACGAGCGCCCTTGACTACGCAAACTCGCCTGACAATGGAACAATCCTGCCGCAGGGCAATGCAATCAATATAGCCATGCCGGAAGAACGGTGACTTGTCCGCAAATGACATCCAAGGTCGGCATAAGACTTTACATGGAATTCGAGCATAACCGCCGGTTGCTCGAAGGCATTTTGCAGTATATCCATGGCGGCGTTGACTGGCAGATCACGGCCAACCCCTTTTTCAGCCACCACTGGCCGGATATTTTCAGGGAATGCGACGGCGCCATAGTTCAAATCTACGAAAAACCCCTGGCCAAAACGGTCAACAACCTGAAGATACCCGTGGTCAGCGCCGTAAACAGCGCCTTTACCCCGGACATGCCCGCAGTGATCAATGACGATGCCGCCGTGGGTAAAATGGCGGCCGAATATTTGCTGAAACTGAATTGCCGATCTTTCGGTTTCGTGGATTTTTATTATCCAAGGGCATGGTCCAATGAAAGAGGAATTTCCTTTGTCGAGCGGCTCGCCAAAGCCGGCCATAAATGCCATCTGCTGGCGTCTCTCGAAAACCGCCGTGCGCCGTCGTTTGAATATTCCTGGACCCCGGAGGGCCTGCGGGCATGGCTTAAATCATTGCCGCCGCGCACGGGCATATTTGCCGCAACCGATTTTGTCGGCGTGATGGTCATTGACGCCTGCCGCGAGCTTGGCCTGGCCGTGCCGGAAGACCTGGGCATAATCGGCGTGGACGACAATGTCATGCTCTGCGAAATGGCCTCCGTGCCGTTGACCAGCATCGCCACCGACGCCCGCCGCGTGGGATATGAAGCGGCGGAAATGCTGGACCTGCTTATGAAGGGTAAAAAAATCCGCCGACGCGTCGTCAAACTGCCGCCGCTTGACATTGTCGTCCGCCGTTCCACGGAATTTTTTGCGATTGACGATCCCATACTGCTAAAAGCCATGCAATTCATCTCCGCCAATTACCAGAAACAAATCAGCGTTTCGGATGTCCTCGACAGTACGCCCCTTTTGTGCCGCAGAAACCTTGAAAGGCGCTTCAGGGACAAACTGGCCTGCTCGATTCATGACGCCCTCATACGCGTCCGTATAAACAAGGCCAAAAGACTGCTGTCAGACACCAACCGGGACATGGAAATCGTGGCGGAACAGTCCGGCTTCTCGGACGCAAAAAAATTAAGCGAACATTTCCGCAAGGCCACGGGCCTGACCCCCACCGCCTACCGCAAACGCTGTTCCCTGCGATGATTTTTACTTCATTTCCTTGCGCTGCAGGTTCAACAAGGTTCAACATTGACAATGCTTTCGGATTTTCATAGTTTTGTCGGCATAAACGGAGCCGTTCACAAGGAAAACAAAAAATGAAAGTCGTGATTCTGGCCGGCGGCAAAGGAACAAGACTGACCGAGGAAACCGAAATCAGGCCAAAGCCCATGGTCGAAATCGGCGGCCTGCCGATTTTGTGGCACATCATGAAGGTTTACGCGCATCACAAGTTCAACGAATTCTTCATCGCGCTCGGCTACAAAGGCGATGTGATCAAGAATTTTTTCCTGGACTACTGCACGCTGGGCCCGAACCTGACCATTCACATCGAACGCGGCCACATCGAACGGCATGCCCACAAGTCGGAAGACTGGATCGTGCACCTGATAGGCACCGGCCAGGAAACCATGACCGGCGGCCGGGTGAAACGTCTTCAGGAGTGGCTGAAGGATGACACCTTCATGCTCACCTACGGCGACGGTCTCTGCAACCTGGATCTGAAACAACTCCTGAAATTCCACAAGGCGCAGGGCCGGATTGCCACCATCACCGCCGTGCGGCCGCCCTCGCGCTTCGGAGGTCTGGTGTTCGACGGGAATTTTGTGAAGGAATTCAGTGAAAAGCCGCAGGTCGGCGAGGGCTGGATCAACGGCGGCTTCATGGTATGCGAGCCGTCCATTTTCAAGTATCTCAAAAACGACGAAAGCATTCTCGAGGTTGACGGGCTTGAAAGGCTGGCTGCCGAGGGCCAACTCGCGGCCTTCAGGCATGAGGGTTTCTGGCAATGCATGGATACGCTGCGCGACAAGCGTTTCCTCGAAAAAATGTGGAACGAGAAAAAAGCGCCGTGGAAAATATGGGCCTGATAGAAAATTCGCAAATCCTGATGTATTCCTTAAAACCAGTTTTCCGCAATAAAACCGTCTTGATAACCGGCCATACCGGTTTCAAGGGCTCCTGGCTGGCCTTGTGGCTCCACTCCCTTGGGGCAAGAGTTTGCGGCTACGCCCTGCCTCCTCCAACCACGCCGGGAAATTTCTGCCTCTCAAAAATCGCGGATATCATGAGCAAACACCTGACCGCCGACGTCCGCGATTTTGAACGCCTCAGCGGATGCCTCCTCAAAGTCCGGCCTGACTTTATTTTTCACCTTGCGGCCCAGCCGCTGGTGCGTGAAAGCTACCGTAGCCCGCGCGATACTTTTGAAACCAACGTCGGCGGCACGGTGAACCTGCTGGAAGCCCTGCGCCTGGCGAAACGGCCCTGCAACGTGGTGGTTGTCACCAGCGACAAGTGTTACGAAAACACCGGTCTGAAGCGCGGATACGGCGAAAGCGACCCCATGGGCGGCCACGACCCCTACAGCGCCAGCAAGGGCGCAGCTGAAATCGTAATCGCCTCCTACCGGAGTTCTTTTTTCAATCCAAAAGACTGCGGCCGGCATGGCGTCAAGTTGGCGTCCGCCCGCTCCGGCAACGTCATCGGCGGAGGCGACTGGGCGACTGACCGCATTCTGCCGGATTGCATTTCGGCCCTGACCGGCGGCGGAAAAATAATCGTCCGTAATCCGGACGCCGTAAGGCCGTGGCAGCACGTTCTCGAGCCCTTGTCCGGATACCTTTTACTGGCCGCCGGAATGGCCGGAAAAAACGGCGGAGAATACTGCGAAGCCTGGAACTTCGGGCCATCCGCAAAAAACGCCAGATCGGTAAGGGAACTCGTGGAAAAGGTGATTCGACAATGGGGTGGGGGGGCATGGCAAAAGACCGGCGAAAAGAATGCTCCGCATGAGGCGCATTACTTGACGCTGTGCAGCAGAAAGGCAAACAAGCTGCTCGGCTGGAAAAATATCTGGGGATTTGAAAGGGCCGTTGAGAAAACCGTATGCTGGTACAAGGCCTGGCACAATAAAAATACCGACTTGCAAAACCTGTGCCTCGCGCAAATCGAGGAGTATTGCCGGAGAATATGAGTGCGCCAAGAGAAACTGCCAAACCGGCAGACATTAGAAGATCCATTCTTGACCAGGTCAGACGCTATTACAGGGCCAGGGCGGCGGCCGACGCCGCTGCCGCCGCGGCCGCGCCAAAAAAGCTGCATTACGCCGGACGGGTCTATGACGAGCGCGAAATGGTCAACCTGGTTGACGCCGGACTTGACTTTTTTCTCACCGCCGGACGATACGCTGACAAATTCGAGTCTGAGTTCGGCAGATACCTTGGGCTGAATCATGCCTGCCTGGTAAATTCCGGCTCATCTGCCAATTTGCTGGCCTTGACCGCGCTCACCTCGCCGAGTTTGGGATCCGCTCGTCTCATGGAGGGGGATGAAGTCATAACGACAGCCTGCGGTTTCCCAACGACGCTCGCGCCCATCCTGCAAAACCGCCTTGTTCCGGTGTTCGTGGATGTAAATCTCGGCGATTACAACGCCATTCCCGCGCGGCTGGAAAAGGCCGTAGGCGGAAAAACCAGGGCCATCATGATGGCGCACACCCTCGGCGTTCCCTTCCCGCTTGATACGGTCATGAAGCTTGTCAAAAAACACGATCTCTGGCTGGTCGAGGACAACTGCGACGCCCTCGGGTCGCGCTATCGCGGCAAATTGACCGGCACGTTCGGCCACCTTGCGACTTTTTCTTTTTATCCGGCGCACCATATCACGCTCGGCGAAGGCGGCTGCGTGGCAACCCATGACACGCAATTGGCCAGGATCGTCCGTTCCCTGCGCGACTGGGGCCGGGACTGTTACTGCGCCGGCGGAGAAAACAACACCTGCGGACGGCGCTTTTCGCAGCAATTCGGTTCCCTGCCGTATGGCTATGACCACAAATACGTCTACAGCCACGTCGGTTATAATCTGAAGCTCACGGACATGCAGGCAGCCATCGGCTGCGCCCAACTTGAGAAGCTTGAAAGTTTCATAGCAAAACGCAAAAAAAATTTTTCGCTGTTGCGCAAACTGCTGAAGCCGTTCGAAGACAAACTCATCCTGCCGGGGGCGGATCCGAAAGCGGATCCCTCCTGGTTCGCGTTCGTGATCACCGTCAGGAAAAATGCCGGGTTCAGTCGCAACGAGCTTACCGGCCATCTTGAGAAGCACGGAATTGAAACCCGCAACCTTTTCAGCGGCAACCTCCTGCGTCACCCGGCCTTCGAGAACATCAAATGTCGCACGGCCGGGGACTTGAAAAACACCGATTTTATAACGGAAAACACCTTTTTCATCGGCGTCTACCCCGGACTGTCCTGCGCCGACTTGCATTACATCGCCGACACGTTTAAAAAGTTCATCAACCAAAAAGGCAATTAGACAACAAATGGAGGTAAAATGCGAACGGCAATTCATGCGCGGACAGGACGGCGGCTGCAATTTTTTTCGATCGCGATCGCCGGCATTGGGCTGTTTGCGGCGGCGGTCCGGTCCGAAAACATAAATCACAACGGCGACCTTGAGGGGCGTGGCTGCATGAACCCCGCGGTCTATAACGAATCCACGGGGGAATGGCAGATTCTCACCGACCGTAACGACTATAATCCGGAGAGTTTTTTCTATGGCGGTCCGGGCTGGTCGGCGATCCAGTCCGACTATGACGGCGACGGCATAACGGACATTGTGATTTACCAGCGTTCTTCCGGAATATGGGCCGCACGGCTTTCGACCAACGGCTATCAGATCCAGCTTTACATGACATTCGGAGGAGAGGGGTGGACGGTCGTCAATGGAGATTATGACGGCGATTATCTGAGCGATCCGGCCGTTTACTGCGAGGCCACCGGCGAGTGGAGGATAAAGGCATCCCATTCCGATTGGAAAATCCGCTCGTTTTTTTATGGAGGACCAGGCTACACCGCCGTTTCCGGAGATTATGACGGCGACGGACTAAGCGATCCGGCGCTTTGCAAGGTTGATGAGGGGCTGTGGCTTGCGGCGTGTTCGTCGCAGGGGTATGCCACTTTACCCTTTTACATTGACACGATGGGCGACGGTCCGCTCGTGCCTTCGCCGGGGGATTATGACGGCGACCGCAAGACGGATCCGGCGATATTCGCCTATTGCGCGCCGTCGCATCTGAACAAATATTACGTGTTTGCCTGGCACTATTTGCATTCATCAGAAAACTACCGGCAGCAGGATCCTTTCTATCAACTGGGACGAGAGGATTGCAAGCCTTCGAATGCCGATCCGGCTCCCGGCGACTATGACGGCGATGGGCAGACCGATTTCGGGGTGTCGTGGCCGGATACGACTCTGTGGCGCATGTGGTGTTCCCACAATAACTACGAAAGTCATGATGACGCCGACTGGTCAGGCGTTGGGTTCCGTCCGGTCCAGCGCTAGAAGAGCGTATAGATGAAGGGCGCGGTGGTCTGCCCCAGCACGATCAGGAGGGCCATGAGGAGCAAAACCGCAACGATGGGGAGGATCCACCAGGCCTTGTTTTTCCACGCGAAGCCAAAAAATTCCCGGAAAAGTCTCAACAGATATCTTAGGAACAACATGTGGTTTCCCCTCCTTTTTTCTGGTTTTCCAAACCCGGCGGGTACTTTAAGCGAAAGCGCTTTTATTTAAAAGATATTTTTTTCCTGTTATTCCTTCAGGGATATAGTTGACTCTCCCGGAATTTCAGATATGTTTGTATTGCATTTCTCAATCGGGGTGTAGCGCAGACTGGTAGCGCGTTTGGTTCGGGACCAAAAGGTCGAGGGTTCAAATCCCTCCGCCCCGACTTGCTTGGCAGACCGGTAGAAATAAAAGGGTTCCCCGCCGGAGGCGGGTCCGCCTCTGGCGGAAAATCCCTCCGCCCCGACTCAATCCTGCCGAAGGATAAAATAAGCCATATTTTACTCCAAGATGACCTTTGTCAATTCGTGGGCAATTCAAAGTTGTATTCGATGCGATCCGCGAACTCATGCGGCAGCCGGAGCCGTCACGGAAACGAATCGGATTTTACGGCATTGTGCCGACAGCACGATAGCCGGAGCCGCCAAAGGTGAACGAAATAAAGGTATAATCGGCTGCTGATAAATATCCGCACCATAAACCGGTCGTCTCCTGATAAACGACAAAATCCGACAAACCGTCCCCGTCAAAATCGCCATTGACCGGTATCCATCCGAGCCCGCCCAGCAGTCCGGAGATTTGCGTATACCCTTTCGCCGAAAGCAGAACTTCCCAAAGCCCGGTGGCTTCCTGATAAATTCCCGGATCGCTCTTGTTGTCCCCGTCAAAATCCCCGCATATCGGGATAAATCCTGGTCCGCCGAAATTAAAGAACACCAGGTTATAACCGCCGGCGGATAACAGGATAAACCAGTTGCCTGAAGCGGACTGAAACACGGCGGGATCAAATTTGTCGTCGCCGTCAAAGTCGCCCTTTACCGGCGCATAACCAGGACCGCCAAAATTAAGCGTATAGGATGTTAAAGTGAAAACATGAAGAGTCATCACTGTCCAGATGCCGGAGGATTCTTGATATACGGCCCAGTCGGCAAGGTTCGGGGAGTGCTTACGATTTGTTCTGTCCTACGACCTCGGTATTCTGGCGGTTGTTTCTTCATCTTTTACTAACCCGTCGAGGGTGTATTACCGTGAATCCGCCGTGGGTTCATGGTAAGCACCACCCTCTGGCCGATTATCGTTCAATTGAAATCCCGAGTTCATCGAAGACCGCGTTTGGTGGTTGTTCAAAGGACCACCTGACACTGGTCTTCGTCCTTTCTCGTTTTTCATCTTTCTCGGTCAAGAACACCATCCTCGCGGTTGGATTGCGCGTGCGCACCTCTTGTGTAAGACGCCAGTAGAATTGATCCATTTCCTTTAGTTCTGGGTAGAAGCATCTGGCCATGAAACTGCCGTAGTCTTGGCGAAGGCGATGATAGAACTCCTCGGACATCGTGATAAGATCAAGTTGGCCACGTTCTGCGTTCAGTTGTGACCGTTTCCAGTCTCGGTACTCGGCGACCAACTTGGCAGCGTCATGCGTGATGGAAATTGTGATGCTGTGCGTTCCTTCATTGCGATTAAATGAGCCGATCGGAAGATCAAAGTGTTGAACATAGTTCCTAAAGTCCATGAAGAACGCGGCCGCCCAAGAGTTGTCATAGAACTTCTGCAAAAATGTCTCGTACTCCGCTAGTTTCGCCGGCTCCTTCTTGTAGCGGCGGCGGTATGACACCTCGAAGTGTTCAAAGAGCCCGTATGCCGCTGCGAGAAAATTAAATAGTAGCCGATCGAGCACGAGAAGGTCGTCTTGCTTCCGCGAACCCGGCGTGAGGAGTGATCTGTGATATGCAGTCCAATCGCGGTAATTCATCTCGAGGATTTGGAACAGCTTGAATCGACCGTGTGCCTCTGCGAATACTGGTCGTGATTGCGCATCGAACGCCTCCTCATGTTCTGTGAGAGGACGTAGCTCGAAGAAGTTGTTCCGCGCAGAATCCCAACCGGCGAGTTGGAATCGATTGTTCATGTTGTCTTGCAGTCAAGCATTATTAATAGAGTCTTTTGTCTAACAATTGCCCAATGCGATTGTCAAATCATTTAATGATACAGTAGTGATTCAGCGGGCAAAGTCAACGGCGAAATTGTATGGCTTTACATCGCCGCGGCCAGTTCCCGGAGCTTTTCACTCGGCCGCTGTTCCTGACCGTGCTTCGCTTCTTATAGCTTCCGTCGTCGTCCCGACCTCTCGGAGAGTCGGGACTATGCCGGACAAGTCGCAGAGTAAACCGCAGTTTTTCAAGAGATGCCGCCCGGTTGCGTTTATCCATCCTTCGGATGTTCCAATATGCAGAGAGTTATTGACAAGTCCCTGCATTATGCAACACCGGCGTTAACGGCATCCCTCACCGCCAAGGGCCGCCTTTGCGCCATGTCTTGTCAAATGCTTTAGACTGGCAGGCTGCCACAGACAGCGGAACAAGGAAGTTTCTCAGTTCCGTAACTATGACATTGAGATTCTCGCATGGCAATTTCAGTCGAGTGCGGCGGGCAAAAGCGTGCCATTGATTTTGCTTGGTTTTATCCGAGACAAATCCTTCTGACAGTCCCTCCGGGATTTCTTCCGGCAAAGCCGTCTTTCTTCGCAAAAACGTAGCGCGGATGGCCTTTTTAAGCGTTTCGCCGTCATAATCGAAATGCCTGGCCATTACCCAAACATCATAATAGTCTTTCATCCGGCTGTTGATTAAGCCGCGCCGGACCATGGTCTCGTATTTCTCGGCTATTGATGTTTCTTTTGGATACATGGGAAGTTGCGGAGCCGGGAAGTCAAGCAGAACGGGAAATTTCTCAATTTTTGCCTTGGGCGTGATGGCGTCTCCACAACCGATGTCCACCTGAAGCGGAATCCTGGCCTGACCGAGCCTGGCCTCCATGGTGACGCGCATTCCTCCGTATTCCGTATCTGCGCGGATGGATTCCACATGAACAGGACCGGACAAAAACACCAGACCATCCTCTTCAACCGCCAGGGAGCAGATCTTTGGGTTTTGAAACCGTCACTCGAGAGCCTCCAGATAAGGCCGCATGACATTTGCCACGCGGCAGGCTTCGGTATATTTCCAAATATCGGCCGGGGTTGCTTTTCGTTTCCGGATACATTCCTTAAGGGACTCCAGCGCCACATCGAGGCCGATTTTATTCCGATATTTGAAGCAATCCACAACGGTTTTGGCCGGATCGGTTATTCGGACTGGCACTCCGTCAAGAACATGGGTTTTAACTCCAAGCGAATGAGAGGAAGCCGAAAAACGGACAATCCGAATCGGAAGGTCTTTGCCTCTTGGATAAGCCGCTCTTAGTTTGAGGGCCACCCAGACGGCCGGCGGATTTTGTGTCCCGATACGGTGGAAGCGAAGTGCTGAAAGAAGGCAAATGACTCCGTTAGGAATTCGTTTGGCTACAGCAGTCAGCGTGATGTTCTCGGAGACGCCGGCATCGGCAAGGCGATAGAGACCCCGCCCCATTTTTACGAGCTGACCTGTATTACATAGCCGCCTGAGATATTCGGGATGTATCTTTCGAGACCGCAGATCCTTAACCCGCAGAAATCCCAGGGTCCTGGCAAGCGCGAGAGTTTTATCTGCATCTTTTGTGCTGTTATTCATGTGTGTATAAATATAGATAAAAATCAAAATCTATCAAGATATTTACACGGATTAAGAAAATGAATGCCGACGCATGCTGAAAGGTTGGCGGTTTATTGCAACGGATCAATTCTTTCCAGAGGTTGCTGGCCTTTGGCTCTTGTCCAATCGTCAAGCAGTTCTCTCTGATGCAGAGTAGCCCACTCGATTAAGAGACCAAGGGCGCGTGGCGGGAGAGAGCCTGCGAAGACGGAAAGATGGGCAATATTGATCAGCACCTCATGTTCGCCATAGAACGCATGAAAATGGGGAGGATTGTGATCGTCGAAAAACATCTTGATCACGATCCCGAAGAAACGGGAAATCTCAGGCACAGGCCGCCTCCGGTCTCAAAGATGGGAAGACATCCTCAGGATGTTTTCCCGTAATGTCCATGTACAATGCGTCAGGACAGAGATCAATCTGCCCCCCCCAGGTCAACTCTCCCGTTGATCCAATCTGTACCTTTCTAAACTCTTCGTAATCGTTCCACGCTGAAAACACGCCTTTTCCGACAAGACTGGAAACATCCGCTGTGCCGGAAGTGCCGTCGGCAAACGTGATTTCAAGGCGATACTTCTCAAGTACGTTGACTTTGACAATTCGTTTCATGTTCACAATCTACTACATAGCACCGGACTTTGCAATGTTATGTTTTTATGCAGCCGGCCATTGATTGATCGGTCAATTTGGACGATATTATCATCAAAGGATATTATGATACTGTAGTGATTCGGCGGGCAAAGTCAACGGCGAAATTGTGTTCTGACTCTGATTTCCCGAGAGTAATTGCCCTGCTGGTCATGATGCTATGGCCAGTCTTTTATGGGGGATACCCAGCGCCAGCAGGATTTCCCCGGCCAGCAAATCTGAGCGATTTCATTCATTACGCGTTAAATCCGATTCGTCTGCGCTGTGGCTCCGGTGGCGGCAACAGAAGCGGCCGGATTTTCTGGTAAAGGTCTCTCAATGCCGTATCATGTCCCATCAATGTTTTCTCAATCTCGGCCAGCCTCTTTTCCATTTCTGCCCGATTCAATAATTGTTCACGCATTTTGATAAATGCCCGCACAACAAAAACGCTCATCTGAACGGCCTGCCGGCTATTCAGGACATTAGCGGCCATAATGGCGCCATGCTCGGTGAAGGCATAAGGCAACTATCGGCGGCCACCATGTGTTTTTGAGGTCGCAATTTGCGACCTCAATATTGGCAGCGGGAATAAGGCTTGTTTTATTTGGCATGGTATCCTTTCGTGTAACGGCAATTTTCCCAAAACTTTGATCAAGTCCCGGACATACCGTATCTGCGAAGCATTCAGCATTCATACCGGCTGCCGCCGATGAACTCGCGCAGGAGAGAGTCGTCCGGGATTGCGGCGGTATCGGCCGCTTCCTCCAGCGCGGCCAGGAATTCGGAAACCCTTTTGGCGCGGATATAGGCATCCTGATGGTGCGCATCCTCACGATACTCTCTGATCACTTTCGGGAAGTAAGAGCAGGCTTTATGCTTCAAAACGGGCAGTTCATAGGGCAGGGCGCTGTTGATTAAAATATCGGCGGTGGAAATGAAGGGGATGATATATTTGAGTTCGCTGCGCCGGACGTAGTGCCAGTGGGCGATCGTGGTCTCGGGCTGCGAATTGCGGTGCAGCTTGTCGCGGATCATGCGCCGCATCATGCGGTTGTCGGCCCAGCGCATGAACATGCCGTCGTCGGAGCGCAGTTGTCCCAGGGTTTCAATGTACAATTTAAAAATTGCGGAGGAGGGGACCTTGTCGGTCATTTTGTCGAAAAGTCCGTGCAAACTGTCCAGAAGCAATATCTGGTTTTTATCCAGGCTCAGGTTCTGGGCGTTGAGCGTGCGTTTGCCGGTTTTGAAATTATAGACCGGAGCTAGGACGGTCTTGCCTGCCATGAGCGCGCTCAAATGCCCGTTTATCAGTTCCAGGTCCAGGGCCTGGGGAGATTCGTAGTCGTAATCTCCGAATTCGTCCCGCGGATGTTTTTCAAGGTCAAAAAAATAATTGTCAACCACAAGCGGCTTGATGTCGATGCCTTCTTTCTTAAGCAATTCGGCCAGCTTCATGGTTGTCGTGGTTTTTCCGGATGATGAAGGGCCGGCCACGATGATGACTCGGATTTTGTCGCGTTTTTTGAGGATCAACTGGCTGCAGCGCTTCAACTCGTCGTCATAACGCCGGTCTGAATCCCTGATCAGGTCCGGAAAATTGCCGTCGGCGATGATTCTGTTCAACCCGCGGATGGAATCGCAATGGTGGTTTATATTCCAGCGCAACACTTCATATATTTTTTTGTAGGGAATATTGTCGGTGACTTCAAAGGAGCTTTCCCTGGCCGAGCGGGCCTGGGCGCGAGCCTTCCGGTAGGCGGTATAGGCCCGGGCCGTATCTTCCTGGCCACTTTCCTGAAGGGTCTTTTCGACAATGTCCTGGATTTCCTCCACGCTGGGCGTGGCGCTGGCGCCGTAGCTGTCGAGAAGAACTCGTTCGACATCCAGGCTTATGGCGTCGGCCTGCTTTCTATCGGCCTTCCGGATGGAGGCCATGGCCCTGAAAACGGCCGTGGCAATCCGGTCGCGGTCGTACGGCACCAGGTTGCCCTCGCGTTTGATGATGGATTTTATTGTTTGTCCGGTCGCCATGGCGTTTTGGTCATAAAAATAGTGTTGGACCTTCATTCAGGCAAGCATATTCAGCCGGAAAGTGATTGACGGCGGTTGCGGAGTGTCATATTTTGTGGGCGAATTCAATCTGAAAGGAAATCATGTTATGAAACTACGCATGGCAGTCATGGGGTTCAGGCACGGACATATAATGGGTATTTACGGCGCGAAACGCGAGGATCTTGAAATTGTTGGCGCCTGCGAGGAGGACGCAAAAACACGCGGAGAGCTTGCGCGCGCCGGCAAGGTGAAAATCACGCACGACAATTTCAGGAAAATGCTGGACGAACTGGATTTTGAGGTTCTGGCAGTGGGGGATTATTACGGACGGCGCGGCGAGATCATCCTCGAGGCCCTGAAGCGCGGCAAGCACGTGATTTGCGACAAGCCCATCTGCACGCAGCCGGGGCAAATAGATGAAATCAAGGAGATTGCGCAAAACGGAAAATTGTCCGTCGGCTGCCAGTTTGACCTGCGTTCTTCCGGAATATTCCGGGCGTTGCGCAACTCGATCCGCGAGGGCGCGATCGGCGAGGTGCACGCCGTGTCCTTCAACGGACAGCACCCCCTCAGTTACGGATCAAGGCCGGCCTGGTATTTTGAGGATGGAAAACACGGCGGGACGATAAACGACATCGCCATTCACGCTATTGACGCCATTCCATGGATGACCGGCAACAGATTTGTGAAAATCGAGGCGGCTCGCAACTGGAACGCCGGTTTTCCGCAGGTCAAGCACTTTAAGAATGCTGCGTTGATGATGCTGACCATGGACAACGGCTGCGGTGTACTGGGGGATGTGTCTTATTTTGCCCCGGACAGTTTCGGCTATTCGCTGCCCCAATACTGGCGCTTCACGCTATGGGGCGAAGGCGGCATGATAGAGGCGAATATCAAGGACGCCGTGCTGTATCGCAACGGCGAGAAAGAGCCACGCAAGATCGAGCTGCTGCCGCAGGCGGAAATGTTTTATCTGGATTGCTTCCTGCGGGAAATAAGGGGCGAGGGCCGGGACGACGATTTGACCACGGGCGATGTGCTGACATCCTCGCGCGCCACCCTGCTGGCTCAGCAGGCCGCCGATCAGGGCCTCTATGAAGTTGCTCTGGAATGAATTTTGGGGAACTTGTAAATCAGGTTCGATTTCAGCAGCCGTCCGTTTTGGAATCTTACGCCTTCCGCTTCAAGCAGCCTCAACTTTTTCCTGATGGCCGCGCCTTGCCTGCGCCCCTGGAAGCCGCCGATGGTCAGATCAGAGGTGATCACCCTGTGGCAGGGAACCTGGGGGGCGAAAGGGTTGCGGCGCAGGGCCTGGCCCACTGCGCGGCAGGAACGGCATCCGAGATGATCCGCAAGTATTTTATAAGTCGTTGCTTTCCCGCGCGGAACCCGGCGCAGGGCGGCATAGACGCGCATTTGGAACGTGGTGGGCGTTTGTTTGACGGAATTCATCGCCGAAAAATGCTAGAAATTTTTTCCAAAAAAACAAGAGATTTTTCATTTCGGCTTGAAAACGGCGTCTTGTGGCGATATGGTTTTGTCTCTATGCGAAGAAACGCAGGGCAAAAGACGGTTTCTGTTCGCTCCGTTGCCGGAGTTCTGGCCGGGCTCAAGGACGGCGCGCTGACAGGCCAATTCCTGGGTGCATTGCTTACGCCCAGGGAATTGTCCCGTCTTGACCTGCGCTGGCGCTTGGTATGCCTGCTGGCCGCCGGTGTGCCGCAGAGGGAAATCGCCAAAAAACTGGGGGTCAGTTTGTGCAAAATAACCAGGGGTTCGCGGGAATTGAGGACGCGGCCGGATTTTCGTGGAATCGTCACAGAGTATGTCAATAACGTGAAAGGCAAGGAAAAAACATGAGCGACCAGATAAAGGTATTTTTGAACGAAAAGGAAATGCCGCGCAAATGGTACAACATTCAGGCCGACCTGCCGCACCCGTTGCCGCCGCCGGTGGACAAGGACGGAAAACCCATCGGCCCGGACGCCCTGGCGCCGGTTTTCCCGATGAACCTGATCGAGCAGGAGGTAAGCACAAAGCGTTGGATCTCCATACCGGAAGAAGTGCTCGAAAAACTTTTCATCTGGCGGCCCACGCCGCTTTGCCGAGCAATTTTCCTTGAAAAGGCGCTCGGCACGCCAGCCGAGATTTATTACAAAAACGAGGGCTGGTCTCCGGCCGGCAGCCACAAGGCCAACACGGCGGTGCCGCAGGTATATTACAACCGCGAATTCGGCATCAAGCGCCTGACAACCGAAACCGGGGCCGGCCAGTGGGGCAGCGCCCTGGCATTCGCCTGCAAACTGTTCGGACTGGTCTGCAAGGTTTACATGGTAAAAATCAGTTTCGAACAGAAGCCGTTCCGCAAGATGATGATGGGCGTCTGGGGCGCCGAATGCGTAGCCAGCCCCAGCAACCAGACCCGGACCGGACGGGAGGTGCTGGCCAAAACCCCGAATTCGCCCGGCAGCCTGGCCATCGCCATCAGCGAGGCTATAGAGGATGCGGTCACTTCCAGGGACACGCGTTATTCGCTGGGCAGCGTGCTCAATCATGTGCTCATGCACCAGAGCATCATCGGTCTGGAAGCGCAAAAGCAGATGAAAAAGATCGAAAAGTATCCGGACGTGGTCATCGGTTGCGTGGGCGGAGGCTCCAATTTTGCCGGCATAAGTTTTCCTTTCATCTGCGATAAGATACACGGAAAAAATGTCCGCCTCGTGGCCGTGGAACCTGCGGCCTGTCCCACATTGACCCGCGGCCCGTTCGTTTACGACTCGGGAGACGTTGCCATGATGACGCCGCTCCTGGCCATGCACAGCCTGGGACACGCTTTTGTTCCGCAGCCGATCCATGCCGGCGGACTGCGTTATCACGGCATGGCGCCGCTGGTGAGTCACGTAATGCGGGAAGGACTTGTTGAAGCCATGGCCATCCAGCAGTTGGAATGTTACAAGGCCGCTCTGCTATGGGCGCATACGGAGGGTTTCATCCCGGCCCCGGAAACATCGCACGCCATTGCGGCCGCGATACAGGAGGCCAAAAAGGCAAAAGAAGAAGGCAAAAAGAAGGTGATTCTGCTGAACTGGTCCGGCCACGGACTCATGGACTTGACCGGCTATGGCGCCTATCTGGATGGAAAGCTTTCCGATGCCGCGCTTTCGGACGAGGCCTTGGAGGAATCGTTGCGTTCCCTGGAAGGCCTGCCCAAGCCGCCGGTGTTGTGAAATCGCCTCGCGTATAACCGCAATGATTGGATCAGGACTGATTTATTTTCGCTTTCCGGACGAGGGTTTTGGCCAGCAGTTGCAGGGGGTTGATGAGCGGCGCCTTGAAATGTTCCTGCCGCAGTAAAATGGGCAGTTCTGTGCAGCCGGCAATCAGCACCTGCGCACCCTGCCGTATCAGATTCCGGCCGGCTTTTTTCAACAGGTCGAGCTGGTCGGTCCCCTTGTTCGCTTTTTTAATTTCATAGATCGTGTCCATCACACGTGTTTGCGGGTCAACGTAAGGGTAAAGTATTTCGTATTTTTTCCCCAGATAACGCTCGAACAGCCTGCATTGCACCGTGGCGGTCGTGGCCAGCACGCCCACCATTCTGGCCTTGGGATATTTGCGCTCAAGGAACGGACGTATCGGTTCGAGGATGTCCACAAACTCTATTGACACGGCCGCCCTGATCTTGTCCGCGAAATAGTGGGCGGTGAAACAGGGCATTGCCAGAATCGTCGCGCCGGCCTTTTCAAGATTGCGCGCCGTGGCAACCAACTCGGGAACCGGCGTTTTGCCGCCCCGCAGGATCGCGGCCGGACGGTCGGGAATTTTCGGGTTGCAGTCTATTATCACGCGAAGGTGGTCCTGGTCGCGCTTCACCGGCGTGACGTTGACTATTTCGCGGAACAGTTCGACGGTCGCTTCCGGACCCATGCCGCCGAGAATGCCGATGATTTTTTCCTCACTCCTCTTTTTCATTTTCCTCATCGGCGCCTGCATTTTGCGTGGTTTTGGCCGGGGCCGGCGTTTGTTCGGCTGCCGGAACAGTTCCCGGCGCGGCGGCTGGGGCAGGCGCGGCGGCGGGCGCTGCGGGCGCAGCTGCCGGAACGGGCGGCGCCTCGGCGGAAGCAAGTTGCCTGACCTGGTCGGCGTTAAGCGTCATGCCGTAAAAGGTCAATTCGTCCACGGCGCCGTTCGGGGAGATGTTTTTGTTCAGGTCTCCCAGCATGACGCAATCCGGATTTTTCAACGGGATGGTCTGGCCGGAGGCGTTGGGATAATCCATGCCGTCCAGATACAGCATGCGTTCGCCGGTTTCGTTCCAGGTAATCGCAAGGTGGTGCCAGCTGTTTTTCAGGTCCGAAGGTACGAATGCCGTGCCGGCCGGCGACAAGGCGATTTTGTTTTGATCATGGGCAAGGACGCATTGGTTTGTGGGAATCTGCAGGACGAGTTCCGCGCTGCCTTCGCGCGTTTCCCAGGACGGATTGAACCAGAAAGCGATGCTGCCGTTCTTTTTCCAGGCGTTGAGCGCGGCATCCCTGACGTTTACGGAAAGGACTTCGCGGGCTGACTGGGAAGCGCCCGGCATCCATGAGTGGGGGGAGATTTCGGCAAGCGAGCCTGATGCCAGGTGGCGTTTTTCGACCTGGAAGCCGTCGGCAAAGAAATTCAGCTTTTGATTGTCGACCGTGGCGCAAACGAGTTGCAGTTTGGCTTCGATGTTGTTGCTTGCCGGGAGAGAGTTGCGCCAGTCGGCGTCATGCTTGTCGCCTATGTTGAGGCGGGGGAATTTATAGCCGAATACGCAGGAAAACCTCTGCCAGTCAGGCGAAAGCGCGGCATAGACCGGCTCGCATTGTTCGTTGCCGGCACTGTCTTTGAGAAAAATTTTCAGGTTGCCGTCGCCGCGCAGGTAGACGGAGGCCACGTAATAGGCCGGAACAACGGCGGGCGGTTTGTTTAAATCCTCTTTTGCGTAAAATGCCTTTTCGGCCGGCAAATCAATGGTAAACCCCTCGTCGGCCTGGATGCCGGCGGTGCTTATGGCCAGGCATTCCTTGCCCTGCCGGGGATTATCGGTTGAAATGGAAAGCGTCGTTCCCTGCATGGAATAAAAAGCGCTTGCCTCGCTTGCGGCGGCCTGGGAGGCGGAAAGGAGGTTTGCGCATCCTGATTCGAGCAGCAATGCCTTGCCGAATTTTCCCCCGACAAAACGCGGCGAACCTTCGGTGACGGAGGCATCCTCGATATATGCGGCTGAGGGACGCTTGAACGCGGCCTCAGCCATGCCGCTGTTACCGGAGCTTAACTGCAAGTTTCCGTCGAAAGAGAAGCGGGCAATGATGCATTTGGCCGGGTCCTGCGGCAAGGCTGCCGGCGCCGCGTTGCCTTGAGTGGCTGCCGGCTGTACCGGCTGCGGCGCGGCAACGGAAATCGGTACGGTGGCGGCCGGTGTTGTTTGTGCCGTCACCCCTTCGGCGGGAGCAGCGGCTTTTATGGCGGCTGGCTGTACTGCGCTTTCCCCGTTTTCTTCCTCTTCATCCGAAACATTTGCGGGAACATTGGTCTGGGCGTTGAGCAGCAGGGCGGATGTTACGAGTAGAACGGATACGAATAATTTCATGATATGTTTCCTTTCGCTTGTCAAAAATATGGCCGACCAATACGCTTTGCGTATGACCTGAAAGAAGTTAATATTACAAATTTTGCGCCCTGTCAATGCGCGCTGTTGATTACCCTAACATGGAAGCATGCTAAGTGTTTTGGCAAAGGGGCTTGCGTTGATTTTTAGTTTGCGAAAGGTCTTGATTCGGGCGGTCTTTTCCGCAATATGCGCGTTCATGCCGAATGAAGCCACATCGGCGTTTCGTGAGCAGCGAGTCGCGCTGTCCAAAGCGGAGCAGAACCGCGGAATGCGCCTGGCATATTTTGGGCAGGCGTTCGGAGCTCATTTGTTTCTTTTTATAAGCGCCTCGGCCATTTGTCCGCTTTTTATAAAAAAACTCGGAGGTTCCGACATGCAGGCCATGCTGCCGGCAACCATGTCCGGACTCCTCATGATGGTCCAGATTCCGATCTCGTTTCTGTTGCCGCGGGCGAACGGCAAAAAATTCATGCTCAATTGCTGGAAACTGGCGGCATTGCCAATGCTGCCGGTTCTGTTGTCAGCCATTTTCCTTGGGGAACGCACTATTGCGGTATGGATAACGCTTGCCTCCATGATAGCAACAGTATCGTTGCTGTGGGCCGGTGTGACTTCCTGGTCCCCGATCATACATGACATTGTGCCGAAGCGCCAATTGGGGAGGTTTTTCGGAAATATCCGGGCTGTCTGGAGCATAACCTATTTCGCCTTGAGCATTCTTGCCGGTCTTTTCCTGGGAAAATCTCCGGAGTTGTGGAAGTTTGCGGTTATCTTCGGTTTTGCGACGGTTTTGCAGATGATCAGGAATTATTTTATAGCGCGCCTGCCGGTCGTGAGCGAGAGCGGGGGGGCACCGGGTACATGGAAGGACGAAGTCCGTTATATTGTCCGCAATCGGAAAATGCTGGTTTTTGCCGGATATTTCGTCTTTTTGATGTTCCTTTCGGGATTTCTGGGGCAGCCTCTGGTGCTTTATATGAACGACCTCGGATTCTCGGCGCGCGACAATACGCTGATTTATTCGGCATCTGTGCTTGGGAGTATAATTGCGGTGATTATTTCGGGGATCATTCTGGATCGAATCGGCACACGGAGGATGTTTCTGACCGTTCACCTTGCCATGAGCATGCTTGCGCTGTTGATTGCGCTGGTCGGCGACCTGCCGATCGCCTGGGGAAAGCCGCTCATGACCATGCTGATGATTTTATCCGGGGCGGCGCTGGCCGTGGCCCAAGTGGCCAGTGTGGCCCAGGTGTTTCACATGGCGCCAACCGGAGGGAAAACCGTATACATGAGCATCATGGGAACCTTCAGTGCGGCAGGGGTTGCAATTTCGCCGTTTCTGACAGGTCTGATTCTGGATTCGTCGTGGCGCGGAATGTCGGCAACAATGGGCTCCATGGTGTTGGACATATATCAGATAATCTTTCTGGCAGCCGGCATCGGGCTTGTCCTGGCCATGTTGTTCCTGCCTTTTATTCAAAACGTCCGCGCATCCGCAGATTCCGAGGTTTTGCCCTGAGCCGACGACATATAGCCGCCCCCGCGCATGCCATCCTCATGTCCGAATCAAATTCGGATTCCCGGAAATCACGCGATTTGTATTGACTTTGCGCCTATATTGGATAGTATTAAATCAAAAGGTACAGGTATGCCCGACATGAGGACATTGCATGCCGAGAGGAGAGAGTTTGGCATGCAAGGATAAGTGTAGGGCTAAGGGCCTGTTAAGAGAGGCCCTAAAGGGAAGACGGTGTGAATCCGTCGCGGTCCCGCCGCTGTAACCGGTACGAAAACCGCAAGACCACTGTTCTGTTTCATCACGCCGCAGAGGCGAGACGAAGCGGGATGGGAAGGGCGGTAAGGGCAAAAGCCCAAAGTAGGATAAACCGGAAGTCAGAAGACCTGCCTGTGCGGAACGGTTCAAGGTTCACAGTTCTCCGCCTTTGCGGATCCGCTTAAGGCGGAACGGTTCAATGTTGTTTCAGATCAGACAGCCGCGAACAAGAGAACAGAAGCTTGAACCAAAAAAGCATTGTTCTCCTCGCGGATTGGAGATCAATGCCCAGGGATTTAAAACGGAATCCCCGGATCAGTTAAATTGGCTGATCCGGGGATTTTTTTTGTTTACAAGATGCTGAGGCCAAATGAACATAATTAAAAGTGGTTTGTTTTCCGTTCTTGTTCACGGACTTGTTGCGGCATCCTGTTTTGCGTTTTCGGTGCAGAAACTTGTGCCGTTGTTTCAGTCGGGAAATTCGGCGTTGACACTGACATCCCTGTCAATCGCCGCTCCGGCCGGGGAACAGTCCGTGGTCGAGCCTGAACCGGTCAGGGACGAGCAAGCGGAAAATGAGGAGGACCACGCGGAAGATTTTCAACTTGAGCCTCCGGACAAGAAGTTTGCGGAAAAAGCTGTGCCGAAGAATAAGGAAGCCGCGCAGCCGGCGCTTGATGCCGACGCAATGACAAAGGGAGTGACCACGCTATCGGCCGAATCCGCGGGAATCAGGCCCTGTTATCCGTTGGGCGCGCGTTTGCGCGGGGAACAGGGGGTTGTGAAGGTGGAAGTCTGCGTCGGTTCCGGCGGCCAGGTGCTTGATTGCGCCATTGCCAGGTCGAGCGGCCATCCGGCGCTTGACAATGCCGCGCTCAAGGCCGTGAAGCTTGCCCGTTTCATTTCCGCCGAATGTCGGGCGATCAAAAACCGCACGAAAACCGTTTTGACATTCCGTTTTGCCCTGGTGGATTGAACCCCGGACAAATCATCCCGTCCCGCCTGCCACAGGAACAAAATCATTTCCCAAGAATCGCCCATTTCGTCAAGAGTATCCTGCCGGATTTACCGGCAGATTTGCGCCGCAAAGATTTTTCAGAAAAAGATTGCAATTTGCTGCCGGATTTTCAATAATGTCCGAAATTTTTCTTAACCAAAGGAGTTGCCCTGATGAACAAAGCAAAAGTTTTCGCAAGTCTGTTTTTGATTTCCTGCCTGATGTCTTCTGCGCGTCTTTTTGCGCAAGCCCCTGTTGAAACCAATGCGCCTGCAAAGGATGAAATTCCGCCCTGGTATTTCAGTATCGGCGGCGGTTATATCAAGTTTGAGGGCGATGAAGCCATAAAGGGGAACGGATTCATACAGTTCAAACTGGGATACGATTATGACCCGCGCTGGTCGTTCGAAGGTTCGCTCCTCATTTATCCCAGATTTTACAAGAACGAAGTCTTGGATTATGACCCCGACGGCAACAACCCGCACCCTCGCGACGGTTTACAGGGCGATTCCACCTGGGGCATGGGGATTGCCGGAGATGCCTTGTATCACTTGATCGCCGCCGATGACCGGCATTGGGATCCGTATCTTACCCTGGGCGTGGGAGCCATGTACCTGCGGGTCAGGAACGTCGAATGGCCGGCGGTTGATCCAAATATACGGTTCGGCGGCGGCTTGGCCTATCATTTCAACCCGGAATGGGCTATTCGCGCTGATCTGCTCGGCGTGGCGGCCTTGGCCACTCAGCGTGACTCCATAGAATGGAACTTCATGCCTTCCGTGGGCGTCAACTGGAAATGGGGCGCGCATGTTCCGGCCAAATATGTGGTTTCCGGCGGGCCGCTTGACAGCGACGGCGACGGACTTTCCGACGCCGAGGAACTCCAGCTGGGCACGGACCCGAAAAATCCGGACACCGACGGAGACGGCCTGACCGACGGCGAGGAAGTCAAGAAGTACCACACCGATCCGCTGAACCCTGATACGGATTACGATGGTTTGAGCGACGGAGCCGAGGTTTATAATCACAAGACCAATCCCCTCGACCGCGATACCGACAAGGGCGGCGTGGCCGACGGCCATGAGGTCATTGAGGATCATACCAACCCGCTTGATCCCAGCGACGATTTGCTGCTCTTCACGCTTGAGATAGAGTTTGAGACCGACAAAGCTGTCATTCGCCCGCAGTATTTCGCCGATTTGAACAAGATCGGCAAGGTGCTTTCACGTGATCCGCAGTCTACCGCCAGAATCGAAGGGCATGCCGACAAGCGCAAGACTTCGGTTTACAAATACAACATGGATTTGTCCGAGCGCCGCGCCAAGGCCGTTGCCAATTACCTGAACGAAAAGTTCGGCATTGCGGCCAGACGCATGACGCCTGTGGGTTACGGTTACACCCGTCCCCTGGCACCCAATGATCCGATCGCCGGTAATCAGAAGAACCGGCGCGTGGAGGTTTATATCCGCAAAGGTTCCGAACAGCCTGACGCCAAACCCGCGCAACAGCAGAAAGCGCCGCCTGCCGAACAGAAGCAACCGGAAGCGCAAAAATAATCAAGCTTCAATTAAGCCTTCAGACCGATATTGCTTTGATCATTGCGGAGCTGTTTCCCGATGATTTGTCAGTACGTCTGCCTGATGGAAAAAGAAAGCTTTGCCTTCTGGAATTTTTCTGCCGGTCACGGCGTGATGCCCGCCAACGCCTCGCCCTTTTGAGAAGTACCGTAAAAGGCGGGATTGCTTCTTCGCGAGTGAAAATTTGTCCTGTCTGTCGCCGCAACTGGGCTGAATCCTGGAAGGAAAATTTCAAGGTAAGGAGAATTTCAAGGCGGGTGGTTGTCAAGCCGGCATGGAAGGAGTATCGTGCCGCAATAAGCGATTGTGTCATTGAGGTTGATCCGGGATTGTCTTTCGGCACAGGAGAACATTTTACCACACAGTCATGTCTCAAATTGATCGATGAACGGCAGGCGATCCTTCGCTGGGGATCGTTTTTTGACGCCGGTTGCGGCTCAGGGATTTTGTCTGTTGCCGCTGCCAAGCTGGGGTTTAAGCCGGTCATGGCCATTGACAACGATCCTTTGGCCGTCAGAGCGGCCAGGGGTAATTTTGAAAGGAATGAGGTCGCCGGAAAAATTGTCTGCCGTTGCGGGGATTTGCTCGCGTTCAAACCCTCGCGGAAATATTCGGTTGTTGCCGCCAATTTATTTTCAAACGTTTTGATCAGGTCCGCCGAAAAACTTGCCGGACTTCTCGAGAAAAAAGCGGACGCCTGTTTGATTCTCTCCGGAATACTTGAAAGCCAGTATGCCGGCGTGGCGGCGGAATTTCGGAGGGTGGGATTGCTGGAAACAAAAACAATCAGGGGGCGGGGCTGGCGGACTGCGGTGTTTGAGTGGAATCCTGCCCGCACTGTTGATTGTCTTGCCCGATGATTGTCGCCTTTTTTCTTAATTCCGCAATAAAATCATTTAATGCCAGATTCTGGCGCAAACGATGGAGCAAAACGCCGGTTTTGTCGACAAGTTTTCGCATCAATTCGGTGTTTTCTCCGCCGCTGTCGGCGTCAATATTTGCGGCTTCCTTCAGGTGCTTGACTATTTCTTCCCTTGCCGGCTTTGGGACGGATGTGACGATCGAAGAAATCAATTTTTCCACTTTGCAGGCATCGCTGATTCTTACCCGCGTTTCCGTGTTTTTGCCTTTGGCCTGCGCGAGCAGGGCGTTGATTTCCGCATCTGAAACTTCGATTCCGCGGCTGCGGGCCTCTTCCAGCAGGAGATAGCGGTTGACGGCCAGGTCCCCGGCCTTTTGTTTGAATTTTGCGGTTACGTTTTCCAGATCACCGGCGGAAAGGTTTTTCGGGCAGGATCGCATCAGGCATTTGAATTCCATTTCAATGGCCTCGTCCGGAATGACGTAATTGTTCACGCAAAGCGTATTTTTCATTTCGTCTCCTCGCAAACCCATCCGGCGTATTCCCGTCCGGCGTTCGCCGGCAGGATTATGATTTCCGGCAGTTCATAGGGATGGTTTTCCTTGAGCAGGTCGGCCAGATCGGCGGCGAGCGAGCGCCTTGTTTTTACCGATATCAGAATTTCTTTGGCCGACTCTGGTTTACCCTTCCAGCGATACATGCTTCTGACCGGGATCAAATGGACGCAGGCGCCCAGGCGTTTGGACAAGACAAGCGAAGCGAGTTTTTGCGCCTCCTTTCGGGAAGGAACCGTAGTTTGAACCACCGCGAGTTGTTTGTTGTTTTTGTCCATAACGGATGGCAGTATAACATGAAGCATGGCAAAAAAACAAACAAATTATGACGGTCTGCCCCTTAATGCAATAGGTCACGCTTGTAAAGCATGCGGATCATGTCAACGTCAAGGGTATGGCCGGATTTGTATGAAATTATTTTGCCGACAAAGCGGCCGCGATCAATCAGGGCCACGGCCGCCAGCAGGTCCATGACCGCACGGTGCCAGACCGCCTCCAGCGATTTGCCGTTATGCATCAGCTTGGGCTCGTTCAGGTATTTTTTCCTTCCGGCAATAAGAATGTTGCGGCTGGTATAGCCGGAATTGCGGATATCGGCGAAGAGTTGGCCGACGGTATAGTAGTAGAATCTGACGGCCGAGTTTGTGTTCGTCCGGGCCACCGCCTTTTCGCCAAACAGTTTCTTCTCCAGGTCGAATTTTATCCTCTGTCTGCCTATGGCGTTATTAAAGTCGATCGCGCAGTCAATGGTCAGGCGTTTTTGTCCTTCCGCCGGCAGAAACGCCAGGAAACCGCCGTTCTCCGAGCCCATGCAGACCGGTTCCCGTACGGTCACATAATGCGCCTTCTCCTTTGCACCCACAATTCCGGCCGAATCAAGGGCTTCCACCAGGTCAAGACTGCCCCGGTCAAAAAGCGGAGGATCGCCGGAATTGACCTTGATCGCAAGGTTGTCTATCCCCATGCCCAGCTTCAAGGCGATGATATGCTCCACCATGCGCATGTAGTTGTGTTCCGAACCGCTTCGCAATACGATGTTGCGCGCCGTGGTCCAGACGTTGCGCACGGAAACAAGGGTCGGCAGATCATTCGCCAGGTCGGCCCTCTCGAACCACCAGCCCTCCGTCGCGGACGGTTCAAAGGAAAGCGTGCGCGCTTCCCTGCGGAAAAAGGTGCCGGGGCCAGTGACTGAAACCGGCCTGGCAATGGTGGTCTGGAACTCGTCCGCATGTCCGCCGACTGCAACCTCGCCCGTCCAGTCAACCGGCTGGGCCGAAAACAAATCGAAGGCGCGGCGCACGTCTTCCGCATTGCCGGCCAGAATTTTTCCGTATGGGGTGGTCATTGTGTTTACTTATGCAAGCAACTTTCAACTTCCAACACTGAACTTTCAACATTAAACAAAAAATGTTTCTGTTCGAAGTTGAACGTTGAGCGTTGAAAGTTCAACGTTTCCGTATTTCTATACTCCTATTTCCACGATGCTCTTGTCATAATCCGCCGGCGGTTCAAATCCGAGCAATGTCAGGCAGGTGGCGGCCAGCGAACTGATGCTGAAATTTTCTCCTTCGGCCGGTTTGATTCCGCAGGAGCCGGACGGGTCGAAAATATAAGCCGGGACCGGGTTCAGCGAATGGCTGGTCTTGGCCTTGATCCGGCCGGTCTCCTTGTCTATTTTCACCTTGCCGGTCTTTGCGTCGTGCTCATACATGTCGTCCGCGTTGCCGTGATCGGCCGACAACACCAATACGCCTTTTGCCGCAGTCACGGCCTCCATGAGTCTGCCCACGCAAAGGTCGACGGCCTCAACCGCTATTTGCGTGGCCTGATACACTCCGGTATGCCCGACCATGTCGCCATTGGGATAATTCAGCCGGATAAATTTGAACTCATTTCCTTTAATGGCCTTGACCACGTAATCTGTTATTTCCGCGCATTTCATCCAGGGCCGCTGCTCGAAGGGCACGATGTCGGAAGGGATTTCAACGTATTTTTCCAGACGTTCGTCGAACATGCCGGAGCGATTGCCGTTGAAAAAATATGTCACGTGCCCGAATTTCTGGGTTTCGCTTATGGCCAATTGCGTCACGCCGGCCCGGCACAGGAATTCGCCCATGGTGCGGTTGATGGCCGGGGGACTGACCAGGAAATTCTTCGGAATCTTCAGGTCGCCGTCATATTGCATCATGCCGGCATAAACCACCCGGGGCCGGGGCGAACGGTCGAATTCGGTAAAATCGTCGTCTTCAAAGGCCCGGCTGATTTCGATGGCGCGGTCGCCGCGGAAATTGAAATAGATGACGCTGTCATTGTCAAGAATCGGCCCAATCGGCTTTCCGTTTTCGGCAATGACGAACGGCGGCAAATCCTGGTCAATCACTCCCGGATTTTCCCGGCGGAAAGTTTCGATCGCCTGCCGGGCCGAGGCGAACTGGCGCCCCGTCCCGCGCACGTGCGTGTCCCAGCCCAGCTTGACCATATTCCAGTTGGCGCCGTAGCGGTCCATGGTAATGCGCATGCGGCCGCCTCCGGAGGCTATACGGAAGTCAACCTTGCGAGCGGAGTTCAGGTCCTCCAGAAAACTTTCAAAGGGGTCCACGTAATTCAGGGCTGAAGTTTCCCCCACGTCTCTTCCGTCAAGAAGAATGTGAACCCGCGCTCTGGCAATTCCCTCCCTGGCGGCCTGGACAAGCATGGCTTTAAGGTGGTCAAGGTGGCTGTGCACGTTGCCGTCGGAAAAAAGCCCGATAAAGTGCAGCGTGTTCTTATGCGCCAGGCAGTTGTCAACCAGCATGCGCCAGACCCGGTCCTTGAACATGGATCCGGAACTGATGGCCCTGTTGACCAGCTTTGCGCCCTGATCGAATACGCGGCCGCAGCCGATGGCATTGTGGCCAACCTCGCTGTTGCCCATGTCGGCGTCGCTCGGCAACCCCACCGCCGTGCCGTGGGCCTTCAGGCTGGTATAAAAGGCGTTTTTGGCAAGCCGGTCCAGGTTAGGCTTCAGGGCCGAGCGAACGGCATCGCCCTCCGGGTATTTTCCGATACCGACGCCGTCCATGATGGCCAGCACCACCGGACCGGAGGGGCCGTTGAACTTCGATTTTTTTAATAATTCTTCCATTGGCAACTCCCGTAAAAACAAATACGGCATAAAAAATATCCTCAGATCGGCGATCTGTAAAGAAATTAAAAAACTTGTTTTTTCCTCTTGTTTGAGGTATTTAACTTCAGGCATGAAAAACAACGAAACAAACAAAATCGCGGTGCAAATCGCCGGCAGGCTGACGGAAATCAGACGCGCTATTCATAAACATCCTGAACTCGGTTTCCAGGAAAAAAGAACATCTAGTAAAATAATTGCAACTCTCAGGGGCATAGGACTGGATAAAGTGCTTTCACCGGTCGGCGGCACGGGCGTGGTAGGACTATTGACCGGCAAGAAAGGGCCGGGAAGAACGATCGCATTTCGCGCGGATATGGATGCCCTGCCTGTGCAGGAGGAAAACGACGTTCCCTACAAGTCGCGTGTTCCCGGCAAAATGCATGCCTGCGGTCATGACGCCCACGTGACCATGCTGCTGGGCGCGGCCATGATTCTCAAGCGTCTGCAAAACGAACTCTCCGGCCAGGTAAAATTCATTTTCCAGCCGGCCGAGGAGGGACTGCATGGCGCGGAAGGCATGATCAAGGCCGGCGTTCTGAGAACTCCGAACGTTGACGTCATTTTCGCCCTGCACGTGGACCCTGAAGTCGAACTCGGGACCGTGGCCTGCGCGCCCGGACCGGTCTGGGCCGCCGCCGACAGTTTTGAAATCGAAGTGATCGGCCGCGGAGGACACGGCGCCTTCCACCACAAGTGTGTGGATCCCATAATGGTCGCAAACCAGATTTATACCGGACTTGAAAGCATCCAGCGCAATTTGCCGGGCACGGCGGCCAGGGTGATTTCCGTGTGTTCCATCCACGGCGGGACGGCCTTCAACATAGTGCCGGACCGCGTCACGCTGCAGGGGACGGTGCGCACTTTCGACAAAACGGTGCAGGAAACAATCATCCGGCGTATGCGCGAAGTCTCCAGGGGGATTGCCGCGGCGCATGGCGCAAAGGCAAGCGTCAACTATAAGAAACTGCAGCCGGCCGTGATTAATGACGCAAAGGCCGGCGCGCTTTTATGCCTTGCGGCGAAAGAATCCGGCTTGAAGACCATTCCCTCCACCCCGAGGATGGGCGGGGAGGATTTTACATTCTACCTGAAACATGTTCCAGGCGTCATGGCCAATATCGGCATACGCGCGGGAAAAGACCGGCCCGGCTGGCACAACTGCCGCTTCGACATTGACGAGCGCGTGCTGCCGCTGGGCGCGGCCTTGCTGGCCAAATGCGCGCTGGCGATGCATGTATGAGTCAGAGACATCGCCCTGCCGGAATTGAACCATCATGCCGCCGGCCGCCGCCACCCTGCCTGCGCAATGCGCGCCTGATACTAAACAAGTTTTGTAACCATTTAGCCATTTGCGGGAAAAACATTTCCGCTTCCGATGTAGGGCCTCTGCTTGCCAGAGGCCGTCAGATCGCCACGCGAACAAGACGGCGCGCCGCCTTTCGACAGGCTCAAGACCCTGAGCAGAGCCGAAGGGCAAGCGGCGGCCCTACATCTCTGCAAATGGCTAAATGCCTACCAAGTTTTTTCCACCCCGACACCCCGATACTCCGATACTTCTTCCTCACGCTACCACATGGGCAAGACGGGAATCCAGCCCGGGCCGCCGAGATTGATCGTGGCCGCTTTTGTGCCGCTCACGTTGCGTAAATACCAGTTGCCGGTGCTTTCCTGATAGACCGCCATGTCGCAAACGCCGTCGCCGTCATAGTCGCCCGGCACCGGCTGGAATCCCACACCCCCGAAATAAACCGCGTTGAGAATGACCGCCTGCTTTTTCAGGGACCAGACGTACCAGAGACCGGTTGACTCCTGGTAAACACCCAGGTCGGAATAACCGTCGCCGTCATAATCGCCTGAAATGGGCACGGCGTTGGCGGCCCCCCAGGAAGTGCCCCACGTAATGGCGCTGCCGTTCATGGAGATGATATACCAGTATCCCTGCGAAGAATTGTAAAGCGCCAGGTCGGATATGTAATCACCGTCATAATCACCGGAAACCGGCACAAAGCCGCTGCCTGCCACCGAATATCCCCAAACCAACGGCGCGCCGACCGAGCTTATGATATACCAGAAACCATCAGGAGACTGATATAAAGCGCCGTCATAAATCTTGTCGCCATTGTAATCGCCGGCAACAGGCGTCAGCGCGGGGCCGCCGAATGACGTTGAAGCAAGAATCAAGGCCTTGCGTTTCACGGAGGCTATGCTCCAGAGTCCCTGGGACTCATTGTATACGGCCGCATCAGTGGCGCGGTCGCCGTCATAATCTCCGTTGATCGGTTCATATCCGGGCCCGCCCCAGACGTCGTCCCAGGCCAGTGCCTTCCAGTAATGCAGGGAACCTATGCGCCATGCGCCGCTCGCGGCATTGTAAACCGCCAGGTCCGAATAGGCATCGCCGTCGAAATCGTTGTACCTGATTGTGGAAACGGCCGCGGCATTGCTGCCGACCGCGCGGGCGATCGTGTTGTCCAGAATGGACGAATGATAGGTGGTGGCATGCTGGGCCGGCGATTCCGCCGCCGAATTCGTGGCGGCATAGTTGTGCAATTCAAGGAAACTGTATTGACCGCTGTTATTGGTGTCCACCGACTGCACGTTGCAGCCCTGGATGAGATAACCGATATACCGGCTGTAGAAATCGCTGGTCCAACTGGACTCGTCATAATCGCAGGCCGTCATGAAGGCGATGTTGTCGCCGATCGTTTTCGGCGCGGCCAGCCCCTGCTTTTTGTACTGGGCCGCCTTGAGAGCGCGATATTGCGACATGGTCTCCGAGGCAAAATTCCATTCCGGATATTTTCCATCATCCTTGAGCCGGTACATGCCGCCGGAAAAACAAGCGTCAATGATGATGATGACTTTGGTCCCGGTGTTAAAGGCGGTCAAATCGCTCGCCAACTGGGCGGCCGTGTAATCCGTATCATAGGTACAAATGTACGTGTTGGAGCCCCCGGGCGTGGTGAGATTCCAGCCGCCGTGACTGGAATGCACGTACACGACAATGTCGCCGGCAACGCTGGCCGCGGCCAGAGAACTCAGGGAATTCTGAATCGTCTGCCTTGTGGCCTGCGAGTCGGTATAGTAAGTCATGTTCGTTGAAGACCAGAAGTTGGAAGGATCGCCCAGAAAGAAAGTGCTGCGCATGCCGTTGACGTCGTTGGTGCAGGTCGTCAGAGAAGATGGCCCGTAAGACGACGAATAATGGTCAATTCCCACCAGCAACACCCTGCGGCTGACCGTGCCCGGCGTGGATGTGCCGCAATAACCGGAAACCTCCGTGCTGAAATTTGAGCTGACGCCGTAGGCATTGCGGGATTTAAGCTTGTAATAGTAATATGCGCCGGTGACGACGTTGTAATCGTCGTAAACGAGCGCGGCCAGGTTGGTGACGATTTGCACGGAACTGTTTGTGCCGTAACTTCTCCAGATATCGTAGCCGACCGCATTGCTGACGGAGGACCACGTCACTTCAATAAGATTCGAGAAAGCCCCCTGTGAGGCGGAGACCGTGGCTGGTGCAGGAGGCAAATTGGCCAGACTTGGACTGTTCGAAGTAAAATCCATTTCCAGCGTATAGGTGACGTTGTAGCGGTCCTCCTTATCCTTGCAGATGATGCTGTAGGCGCCGTTGGAAGCTATGAAATAATTGGAAATATAAGCGGTGGTTTCATAGACGTCCGTCGTCCGTATGATTCTGTTGGCGGAGGAACCATAAAATTCCATCACCGGAATCATGTCAACATCCACCTTGGTCATGGTAATATTTATCACGTCGCCGCTGACCGCGTTAAAGGTGGCGATATCAAGGTCGCCCGGCTGATTAATCGTTCCGGTACGCTTTTCGCCGCTGACGATCTGTCCGAAATCCTTATCCGTTCCTGCCATGGAGCCTGGAATGGTGACCATTGTCAGGTAATACTGGCCTTCGGCATTGAATTTGTCAGCGCAAACGATCGTATATACGCCCTGAGTGTATAAAGTCGAGGTAATCTCCGACTTGTAATCCGTGGGAAAATCGCTGGCGACAAGAACACCGTCCGGGCCATAAATCTGCATGTTCGGCACGAGATTCACCGCGCTCTGGCCCATGCGCACCTGTACGGTACAAGGGGTGTTTGTAACGGTAAAAAATCCGGCATCAAGATCGGAACTGACGTTGATCGTGCCTGATTTTGAATCGCCGACCTGCAAATTACCGACGTCAGTATCGCCGTAGGACGGTAAAAGATGCGGCATGCGAAGCATGGAACAATTATAGGTCATGTTGCTCACACCGTTTGTGGGAATGCTGCAAAGAAAGCTGTACCATCCGTCACGGTTCGTCACGGGTAAATGATATTCATTGCCCTCGTCGTTGACCGGCGGGCAGTTTGAAATGATATTTGCCGGATCCGTCGAAATTTCCCCGTTGGTATTCGGCAGATAAAGCGCGAACACGGGATAGGGGTCGCCGTCGCCATGTCCGAGACGGATGATGACAGTGTCGTTGGTCTGGGCATCAAAGGTGTACCGCGTAGCCATTTCGGATATTTCGTTGGTGGTAAGATCGTCCGTAAAATACTGGCCGGACTCGATTGCGGTGGATGCCCAAAGCCGGCTGCCGCCCAGGCAGCAGCAAAAGCAGGCCAGCGCGACGAGAACGGCAGGATTGAATTTCCGGTAAAATATCATGAATATTATCTGGTGGATCGACCTTTTTATTTGTCACTATCCGATTTTTTCACAAAAATGTCAATAATTTTTTACCCCCGCAAAAGCTTGCACTTTGCGGATTATTGATTATGTTATTTCCGGAAAGAAAGGAAAAACATCAAGATGAGCATATTGCGTCGTTTTTTCGGATATCGTCCGCGCCAAAGCGCGCGCGAGGGCAAGAAACAGGTCTGCATCGTTGACGCCAGCGGACTCATGGATAAAAAATACCGGGAACATAACGGTCAGACCAGTCCGCGCGACAACTTTTTCATCCTCAAAAACATCGCCCATTTCGCTCAGCGCGAGGAGATCGAGATGACTGCCGTGTTCGTCGGCCGTCCGCTGCGGGAAGCCGGTGAAGGCGATTCTTTCAAGGGCATCACCGTTTATTATGCTCCCGACGAAAAGTCGCTCCCGCAGAAAATAGCCTCGGCCATACGGTCATGTTCTTCAAGGCAAGACGCCTTGGTCATTACCGACGATCAACACGTGGAAAAGGAGGCGGCCGGCATAGGCGTGCCCTGCATGCGCCTGACCACCTTCCGCAAGGCCATGACCGAGGGCAACGGCGAGCGCGAGCATGACCGTCCCAGGAGGACTGCCCCTTCAAAACCGCCGCAGCCCGAAAACGAACAAATCCCGGAAGAACCCGCCGCAACTCCGGCTGTCGAGGAAAAATCCAACAAAAACGTCTTGGACCTGATTGATCCGATCTGATGCATGAGTTCACAATATGCCAGTCGCTGCTCACGGCGGTTTTGACGGAACTGAAAAAAAACGCCTGGGGCCGCAGGCGCCTGAAGCGGGCCAATGTAGTTGCCGGACAATATCATCGTCTGGTTCCAGCCAGTCTGAAGTTCGCCTATAAAATTCTCACAAAAAACACGCCGGCCGAAGGTTCCAGGTTAAGCATCAAATCCGTGCCGATAAAAATAAAGTGTAACCGATGCGGCTGGCAGGGCCCTACAAGAGACATCTCGTTCCTGTGCCCAAAATGTAAGAAAGCCGACGTGGAAATCATCGGCGGCAATGAACTGTGCCTGGAAAGCATAGAGATAGAAGATCATGAAAATCAAAGTATACCGCGACCTGATGGGCGCAAATGATATGTGGGCCGGCAAAACCCGCCGGTTATTGGCTTCCAAAAACGTAAAAATGCTCGACCTCATCGGCTCGCCCGGATCCGGCAAAACCGCCCTTCTGGAACAGACCGTGAAGCGGATTTCGGACAAAACCAGGGCAGGGCCTCTGCTTGCAAGAGGCCGTCCGCTCCGTTCAAAACAAAAAGGCGCGCCGCAAGCGGCGGCCCTACAAATGGCGGTGCTCGAAGGAGACATCGCCACCAGTAATGACGCAAAGCGTCTGGCAAAACTCAACTGCCTGGTAAGCCAGCTCCTGACCGGCGGCGGATGCCATCTGGAAGCCAAAATGGTCCATTACGCGCTGCGCGATCTGCCGATCGGCAAGCTCGACCTGGTCATCATTGAAAATGTGGGCAACCTGGTATGCCCTGCCGACTTTGACATGGGGGAAAACGCCAAGGCGGTGGTGCTGAGTGTTACGGAAGGCGAGGACAAGCCGCAAAAATATCCGACCATATTCCGCGAGGCAAAAGCCATCGTCATTTCAAAAACCGATCTGCTGCCGAAGGTCCCTTTCAAAATGAAGAAGTGTCTGGGCCTGATCCGCCAGATCAATTCCAGGGCGCCCATTTTTCAAACCTCCGCAACCACCGGACGGGGAATGGACGAATGGCTCAACTGGCTGAGGGCGTTTGTACGCGGCTGAATTTTTAAATATACGAGGATGAAAAAATGACGACAAAATCCGGAAAAAACCGGTCGCATCATGAAATACCCATGCCCAGCGCTCACGACTGGCGCACCACGGACCAGGATGAAATCAATCGGCGCAAATGGCGGGCGAAAGCCGAATCGTTCCGCATCCGGCCCATCGAAAAAATCCACCCCGTATTTTCCAATTTTTACGTAACGTCGCTCAGCGGCATGGATTATCAGGTTGAAATCCGCGACCTGCGCAAGCGGCAGTTTTCCTGCAACTGCGTTGATTTCGGCATCAACGGCCTGGGCACCTGCAAACATACGGAGGCGGTGCTCAATCACCTCGATGCGGTATACCCAAAGGCCTATCGCAGCGCGCTCCAGCAGGATTCCGATCGCGTGGACATTGTGCCGGACATGGAACGCCGCTCGATACGCGTGGAACGCAACCTGGACAAATTGCCGAAACATCTGCGCCGACACTTCGATTCATCCGGACGTTGCGCGCCGGACGACATGGCCGACGCCCTTGCGGAACTGCACAAGGCGGACGGCGACATACGCATATCCCAGGACGTGGCGAGCTGGCGGCAGACTCTCGAACGCATGGAAGAACGCAAGCGGCTGCGGCGGGAGTACGAGCAGAAAGTCCTTTCCGGCGAATATCCGCAGCATGAGACCAAAATGCCGCTTTTTCCATATCAACGCGAGGGCATGCTGCACCTGGCATTCACCGAGCGCGCCCTGCTGGCCGACGAAATGGGTCTGGGCAAAACCATACAGGCTATCGCCGCCTGCGCCATGCTCCGGCGCATAGGCAAAGCCCAACGGACGCTGGTCGTCACGCCCGCATCCCTGAAAACCGAATGGGAAGATCAGGTGCAACGCTTCACCGACCTGCCGCTCCAGATCGTCTTCGGTGGGCGGCACGTCCGGCTTAACTCATATGCCCAGGCCCCGTTTTTCACCGTCGTCAACTACGAGCAAATGGTGCGCGACGTCATGGACGTCAACGCGCGTCTTAAACCCGATATCGTGATCCTGGACGAGGCTCAGCGCATCAAGAACTGGGGCACCAAGACCGCCCAGGCCGTGAAACGGCTCAAGAGCCGCTACGCCTTCGTGCTCACCGGCACTCCTCTGGAAAACCGCATTGATGAAATTTATTCCATAACAAGTTTCCTCGACCCGTCCATTCTTGGCCCGCTCTTTCGCTTCAACCGCGATTTTTACCGGTTCGACGAGCGCGGCCGGCCGGAGGAATATCAGAACCTGGACAAACTCCACCAGCGCATCAAGCCGGTCATGTTGCGGCGCCGCAAGGCGGACGTGGAGACAGAACTTCCCGGACGCACGGATCAGAATTATTTCGTGCCCATGAGTCCCTCCCAGCAGGAAGCGTATGCCGACCACGAAACTCAGGCGGCCAGGCTTCTCAGCACCGCCAGGCGCCGACCGCTTTCGCAGCAGGAACAGGATAAGCTCATGCGCGAACTGGCCATGATGCGCATGATCTGCGACACCAACTATATTCTCGATTCCAAGGACCGCGTTTGCCCGAAACTTGACGAACTGGATAAACTGTTCGACTCCTGCCTGGCGGAAACGGACACCAAGATAATCGTGTTCTCGGAATGGGAAAAAATGCTGGAACTTGTCCGGGATTTGTGCAAGCGCGAAAACATCGGCTATGCCTGGCATACCGGTTCGGTTCCCCAGCGCCGCCGTAGGGCGGAAATCATGACCTTTAAAAGCGACCCGTCCTGCCGCGTTTTTCTGAGCACCGATTCGGGCGGAGTGGGACTCAACCTGCAAAACGCCTCGGTGGTGGTCAATTGCGACCTGCCCTGGAACCCGGCAAAGCTGGAACAGCGCATCGGCCGCGCCTGGCGAAAATTCCAGACCAAGTCCGTGACGGTCGTCAATCTGGTCTCGGAAAAAACCATCGAAAGCCGCATGCTCGAAACCCTGGCCGCAAAAAAGGGACTGGCCGACGGCGTGCTGGACGGCCGCGGAGATTTTTCGGAAATCAAGCTGAAAGGCGGACGGCAGGCCTTCCTGCAGCGCCTGCAGCAAATCATGACTTCACCGGTTCCGCCTCCCGCGGAAAAGCCGCGCATTCCGGCGCTGCCGGTTGACCGCGCCCTGGCGTTTGCCGAACGCTCCGCCGCCCTGCTCGGTCAGCGCCTCGTGGCCTGCGAGGAACGATTCCCCGCCGAAGGCGCGCATTCCGTGATGTTCGTTGTTGTGGACCGTGACGCCGAATCCTGGCGCGAGCGGCTGGCCGGAGTGCATGCGGAATTTTTCGGCAGGGATAAGACCGATCCTTTGGCGCCGGTGCATTTGCAGGTTGTGGATCGCGCCACAGCCGAAGCCCTTAAACGGATGGCTGAACTCGGGCTGGTCGCCGCCGCGGTCCGCGCCACGCGCCATCTTTTTCCCGCCGGCGCGGAAATCGCCAGACCCCTATCCTCAGAGGAACAAAAAAACATCGAAAATTTGCGGCAAAACGCGGCGCGCAAACTGAAGGCGGCGCGCGCCTTGGCGCTGGCCGAACTGGCAGAGGAAGCCCATGCCCCGTTGGCTGACGCGATATGCCTGATGGCCAGGGCGATGGCAGCCGAGAAACGCTGGCAGGAACCGAAAAACATTACTGAAGCCTTGAACGGGCCGCTGACGCAATTTTGGGGAGAAACGCATCCTGAACTCCTGGCGCTGGCCGGGGGCCGCTTCTCAACCGTCGTGCCGCCCCTTTGCGAAAAATTGGAAAAAATGATCACGTGAGGTTCTGCTTGTAAAACTCACTTTTTTATCGTATGATGCAGAAGGTTCGGAAGTTTTCCGGAAAAATGGGTGCTTGACTCGATGGATAAAAGATCCCCGCAGGGACAGCAGCAGTGAAATTTTCGGTGACCGAAGGCGGATTTCGACATTTTATCGAAAATTGCCGGCGTGGGCGTGGAACTCGGAATTGGCCGCATTGAAACGCTGTTTGTTCGCAAAAGCAATGTGCTTGAGTTGCCTGGCGTCGTGCGACAACTTGATCGTATTCCTGGACTTGTGGAACGTCATATATGCCTCTTTGATTACAGGGGACGCGGAAAGGATTTGGAATCCGAAAGGTTGACCGAATCAGACCTCGCGGAATTGCCTGACGAAATTTTGAGATTCATCAACACGAAAAATTCCGAGCAGGCGTGGATACAGAATATCAACGCGCATAATATTCTCGAACGGACTCGGCGTCATTATTTTATTCCGATCTGGGAAGAAAACAGCAAACGCCTCTACACATTGCGTGACTTGGAATGGAAATGGCAGGACATGTTCGTCCGAAATCATCCGGAGTTCAAGGTGGCCGGCATATTTGACGACCTATCCGAATGCGTTTTGTGCAAGTAAGCCTGAACATTTATAACCCCGTCATTCTTTTCAGGATCGGTTTTAAGCGGCCTTCAATGTCGTCCATGAGGGCAATTTCTTTAATGTCAAACTTCCCGCCAAATTCTTTGAGCAGTTCATGTCCGAGAAAATATCCTGTCTGGCGTTTTTCCTCGATTTCGTAAAAATGGCCGAAAAAGGCCGACACAGATTCGCCGGACTCTGTCATTTTCAGGAATTTTTTGGCAATTTGCGCTTTGTGGCGCGGCCACCATGTTTTCCAGTCGGAATTGTCATCCTTATAAACCGGAAGCGTCGTGCCTGTTATCAGTTCTTCGCAATACAATATGGGGGAATATTTTCTCTTTGGCAAATTTTCGCCAGTCGAGTTTCAGCGAAGAATAGTTGTCTATTTGTTTTGCCAGAAGTTCCGGCCATTTTGAGAGATAATTCTCTGCCCAGGCCGTGACTTGGAGGTCACAAGGCTTTTGGCGGACCTTGCCCCAAAATTTCAGAAAAGCCGGAAAAGTATCAATAATTTCGAGATTCTTTGTCATACGGAATTTGACCAGTAGCAGAACAGATAATATTTTTCAATGGAAAATGAATTTTTCCGGCTGTTAGGGTGTCTTTAACCGAGGGAGACAGTCGCTTGTTTGGGGCTTGCCCGTTGCGAATAAAGCACTATGAAACGCATTGACATGCATATTATCATTATATACATTTGATCATGTGAAAGACAATTTTGATCCGGCTAAATGCGAGGGTTTTGAATGGGACGATGGAAATGCCCCGAAAAATTGGATTTCCCATAATGTGTTGCCGATTGAATGCGAACAGGCCTTTTTCAACAGGCCGCTTTTGACGACAGATGATGAAAAACATTCTCAATATGAAAGGCGTTTTTATTGTCTTGGGCAGACTGATTTTGGCCGCCTGTTGTTCATATCCTTTACCATCCGGAACAAAAAAATTCGCGTAATATCCGCCCGGGATATGAGCCGCAAAGAAAGGAAACATTACAATGAAAAAAGCAATTCCACGGTTTAAATCTGACGACGAGGAACGGGCTTTCTGGGCAAAACGCGACTCCTCGGAATATTTGGACTGGGACAAGTCCCGCCAGGTTATTTTTCCGAAATTGAAACCTTCCGTAAAAACCATTTCGATTCGCCTTCCGGAATCAATGATTGAAGAGTTGCGCATCCTGGCAAACAAGCGTGATGTTCCCTACCAATCGCTTCTCAAGGTGTTTCTTGCCGAACGCCTTGAACTGGAATTGAAGGGCCGAAAGCCGGAATTTGCGAAGGCTTAAGAATGTTATTTTTTGCGTCATCTTGAAAAATATTTTTCCGCTTTTCTGTATTATCGCATTTAACCTTGCCGTACAAGCCGAGACTCTGGAAGAAGAGCGGGACTTGTCCGGTTATTTCGGGGCGTTTTCCGGCGCGTTCGTTCTCCTGGATGCCGCGAATAATAAATGGCTGCGGTACCATCCGGAACTCTGCCGCGAACGGGTATCGCCATTATCAACGTTTAAGATTCCAAATTCACTGATTGCCCTGGAAACGGGCGTGGCTGAAGGTCCTGACTTCCGATTACCCTGGGACGGCGTCATACGTTCCGTTGAAACATGGAGTTTTTTTGCCGCCCATATCACCGGCGGTAAGACGGCATCGGGACGCGAAGCGCTCCGGATAACGGAAGAAATATTGGCCGACCTCTATATCCTTACGGCACGATAAGACGGTTATTGAAAAGGCACGTAACTTTTACAATCACGAATTCGCCGGTTTTCTTTTTAAGGGATCTGTTTTAAACAGCTTTCAACGTGGTCCAGCAGAGCAATTTTTTAATTTTCAGCAAAAAAACGAACCTTTCCGCCTGTTGCGGTGTCTTAATTAATAAAGGGACTTTGTGACGTTACCTGACCAAGAGCTGGTGGCGAGAATACTGAAGCGCGACGCGCAAGCGTTTGAAACACTTTTTACGCGCTACGAACAAATGCTTCGCCAATATCTGGCGCGGACCGTGCGAAACGGCAATGCCGCGGACGATCTTGTTCAGGAAACATTTTTACGGGTATGGACGAAAGCGGAACAGTGGAGCGGCAAGGGAACTTTCAAGGCATGGCTTTTCCGCATGGCAACGAATCTGTCCCTTAATTACTTGCGCTCGCTTGGCCGACGCAAGGAACAGCCGCTTGAGATTCAGGCACGGGATGAAAATGACGACGATACGTTTGTCTCGCCGGGCTGGATGATAGATGCCGCGGCGATCAGTTCAGACAAGGCCCTGGAACTGGCCGAGCGGAAAACGCAGCTTAAAAAGCTCATTGACGGATTGCCCGAAGAAAAAAGCGAGATTGTACGCATGGCTTATGAAGAAGAAATGGATATGGATGAAATTGCGGAAAAAATTGGCATTCCGGCCGGAACGGTCAAGTCACGCCTGCATTATGCCACGCGCCGGCTTGCCAAAGAATGGGAAAACGAAATCGAATAGGAGAAACTACAATATGGAAAAGAACAGCGAAAACACCATCAAGGGGGATATCAAAACGTTAAATATAATTCCATTCTGGCATAAGACATCTTACGACAAGTTTTTGAACGAGCGCCTGCCCGCGCTCCTCGCGGCCCGTCTGCCCCTGTCCGGTTATCAGATTGAAGAGACGAACAAATATGTTTGTAATGTAAAAGCGACTTTCTCTTCCATAAATGGCGACGTTAAAATTGAATATGCCGATATCCCCCGGCCGGATGGCGAAGGCATTTTCGAAATCAACGGCAAGCGCCTTGTGGTTGTGCCAACCGCTTCCTGCGAAGACTTGGGAAAAGCGGATATCCTTTGTGTAGGCGAACAGATTTATAACCACATTGAAGAACATTTGGGAGAGGCGCCGCATGACTTGCCGTGGAATGAACCGCTTGCGCGCGCCTGGCTTCCGCTTGACAAATGGATCAGGGAGTTTTTGCAAAGCAAGGCGCAACGGCTTGACGACCTGAACTGGCTGGCTAAATTCAATCACCTCCGGAGAATCACGTTTCGCGATGCGCTTCCAATTGAAAAACGCGGAAAAATTTTTGAATCCGGATATTTCGGGCGGGCATGTCCGTTTGAAACGCCTGAAGGGCCGAATATTTGCCATGTTTTGAGCATTGCAATAGGCGCCGAAATCCGCGCCGGCAAGCTGGTTATCGTTGATGATCGGCCAGAGGCTGGCCTCGGTTTCACGGCGTCAATGGTTCCATTTCTCGAGCATAATGATTCAAATCGCCAACTTATAGGCGTCAACCTTATGCGCCAATGGTTCGCACCGCCTGATCCGGAACCGGCGCTGGTTCAGACCGGCAACGAGCCGGACACAAAAGATTTCTGGTGCGGCCGCAATCTGCTCACGGCCTTCGTATCCTGGGGAGAGGATACATTCGAGGATGGGCTTGTCATAAGCCAGTCTGCCGCAAAACGCCTCAACTTTCCCCAACCAATTGAGCCCGGCGACATGCTCAGTAACCGCCATGGAACAAAAGGCGTGGTCGGCAGAATTATGCCGGATGATGGAATGCCGCATCTTGCCGACGGCACCCCCATAGAACTGGTCTATAATTTTATCGGCTGCCAGACGCGGCTTAATCATGGCCAGATCCGCGAGGCCATAATGGGACGCATTGCGCACATGGAGGGTCAACCGGCGCTTGCGCCTCCATTCCATGCGCCGGACGAGAGTGAACTGCGCGAACGCCTCAAGAATGCCCATCTTTCCGAATCCGGCATGGAAGTTCTGGCCATGGGACACAACGGCAGAAAACTTCAGCGGCCAAGCGCCGTGGGCTGGGTTTATTGGGGGCGCACCAACCATATTGCCAGGGACAAGATTCACACGTCCGTATCCAGCGGCGCACAGAGAATGGGCGAGCTTGAATATTATGCGCTGCGCGAAGTGAAGGCTTTTGAAAACATCAGGGAATGTTTTAATACGCGCTTTGCCGGCCGACCGGATGCCGGCAAGGTTATTCCTTCGGCTGAACAGACCGCGGAAGTGTTGAAACTCAACGCCTGTGCCGCCGCTGGCAAGGTGGAGCAGGCCAAAGCGCCGACTCCGAAATTTTCAGAACTTGTGAGACGTCTCGTGGCAGCCGGAATCCGGGCGGAATTCAAGGATGACAAACTGACACTCAAATTTGCGCGGCCCGAAGGAAACACGATTAAACTTGCCAGGCCGGTTGCGCATCCCTGGCTGCGCGCAATTCAACTGTCAGAAACGGGAGTATTTGAAGAATTGCCGCAGTATGGCATGCTGGCGGAAGCCAATGACAAATTGGAGCGCATGTTGAAGAGCAGCGCTCCCGATGTGTTGACACAAAAGGCGTTCGCGTTTCTGGAAACACGCGTAAAGGAATTTTTTGATGCGCTTGTAAATCCTGAACATCTGCGATTCGCGTTGGGCGGACGGGTCTTTTTCAGCGCCCGTGCGATACTGGCGCCGGGGAAGAATCTGTGTCTTGACCAGGTCGGCATTGCGGAGCAGATTGCGTGGGATCTTTTCGGCCCCCTGGTGACACGGGAAGTCGGCAAGGAGGATGAGGTGCGGAATCGCACCCCCCGCGCCGCAAAAACACTCGATGAAATCATGGCGCGCTCATGGGTCATCCTGAACCGCGCGCCGACCCTTACGCCGACCTGTCTGCTGGCATTCCATCCGGTCCGGTTGCCGGAAAAAGTTATCCGTCTTCACCCGCTGGCCTGCAGGCTGATGAATACCGATTTCGACGGCGACCAAGCGGCGGTATACCTGCCCATCACCGATGAAGCGCAACGCGAAGCCGGAGAGCGCCTTTCGGTTGCCGGCCATCTTAAACGCGATCCGGATTTGATCCGGTTAATGGTTCCACCCATGGAACCCCTGTGGGGATTGGCGAGTTTGAGCTTGACGAAGGCCGGGAAAGAAGAAGTCCAAAAATTGGTTGGAACCGAGATCACCATGCCGGAAGGATTCGTTACAAAGGTTTCGCTTGAGGCTGCAGTTCAAACGGTATTAAAGCGCGATGGGGTGGAAAAGACTCTGGCAATGCTTGATTGCCTGATGCGGCGCGGGTTTGAAGCTGTAAAAGAATCAGGAGCCTCAATAAATCCATTCATAGGAATTTCAGTGTTGTCGCAGAGCCGTCGCCCGGAGGGCGACGGGCACCTTCAGGGACATCTAGGTGGGCCGGGCGCTCCGCGCACGGCAGATGCCGAAGGCCTAATTCAATTGACTGCTTATGCGGATGAGGTCAGGGAATGGATCGCGTCAAATACCGATTTTACCGACGGCAATATCGGCCCGCAGATACTGGCTGTTAAAAGCAATGCCCGCGGGACAGTACACCAGCTTCTCCGGCTGATCAGCTCGCCGGGCATGATCCCCGGCATTTCCGGCAAACCCATTATCATTCGTAATGGTTATTGCGAGGGCCTGACTCCTGAAGAGATGTATGCCGCCGCTGCCATAGCGCGGGAGGGGTTCCTAAGCTTCATTCTCGGGATGGAGGAAAGAGGTGATAGTTTGCGCGCAACTTTACAGCCAAAAGGTTTCAATGTTCTGGCGCGGGCCTTGCGCTCCGATAATCCGGGCCTAGTCTTTGCCCGCGCGGCGGCCAACGGTGAAACAGATCCGCTTACGGATGTTGACAGCCGTCTGTTTGTGGGATTGCCGGTAAAAAAAAAATACTACGAAATATATGATGACCGGTACCGAAAGGTATATGATGCCGGCATGGCGTTCTGGCGGTTTGACCATGGCGGGAACAGATCTCCCGAAGCCGAAATATCAAAGACCATAGATGCGTTTTTATGAATCGAGCTCACCGTATTCCATGCCCATGGGAAGCGGGGCAGGGCGTTCGCAGGAGGTGGTCACTTCCACTTTCCCGCCCAGTTTGCCGGATTTGTCAAAAGCCAGCATGATTTCCAGCACATGGCCGGCAAGTTCGCCATTCGCCCGGTGCTTGCGACCGCTTTGCAGCGCATACGCCATGTCGGCCGCGCCGATGCTGCGGGAGTTTATCGCTATTTATTGCCGGCGCCTAATCCGTTTTGCGTCATGTAGTTGTAACTCTGTTCAATGGCGTCAAACATATCAATGTTGCAATAGTCAAGCTCCACAATGATGGAGGGCGTCCGCTCGGGTAAATTGGCGACCAGCGCCTTGATGTCCAACTGTCCGCTCCCAAGAGGACGCAATTCGATTTTGCGATCCAGAATGCCGCGGGTGACCGTGAGTTTTTCCCGGGTCTGTTGGAGGATGCCGTCCTTGATGTGGATCAGGATGGTTCGGTCCGCAAAAATTTTAAGCATCTCGACGGCGTCTTCGGTGCCGAAGTTGGCGGACCAGAACGAGTCCATCTGGAATTTGACCTTAGGGCAAAGTTCGGCGTAGATCTGGTACTTGAGTTTGCCGTCCAGACGCTGGAATTCAAAATCGTGGTTATGCTGAAAGAGAGTAAAGCCGTTTTTGCCCAGGATTTCCCGCATTGCGTTGGTGGCCTCGGCGGTGCGTTTGATCGCATCGAGATCCTTGAATTGATCCGGACCGTAACCGCATACGATCTTGTCCAGCCCGAGGATATCGGCGATTTCCATCGCTTCGCCGAGATTGTGCGAATTGGCCCAGGGCGAGTGCGAGGAGCACATCTCCAGGCCCAGATCCGAAATGATCTTTTTAAATTCCCTTGGCCGCAGGTTCCAGAATCCGGCCGGCTCAACGCCTTTGTAGCCGATCCGGGCGACCTTTTCGAGCACGGAAACGAAATCCTTTTGGGCGGCTTCACGCAACGAATACAATTGAACCGACAACGGCTTTAACATTTTGGCTCCTTTCAAGGGTTGACTTTTGCAGAGCGTAACATATGCTGATGACGACCATCGTTGTAGAAAACCGACAAAAAGGCAATTGACCAAAACTGTTATTTATTGACCATAACTGTCAATGAAAAACCTAATCGGACGACTGCAGGCGCTCGGGGGTGTGTTTTTTTACATGGCTCCCGATCACGCGCGCGTCACGCCCATAAGGATCCCGGACAAGGTCGAACTTGTGGAACTGATAACCGACGGCAACGTTTTTTTCGAGATTGACGGACGGTTGCGGAATTTCGGCAAGGGAACGATCTTCTGGCATCGGGCCGGGGAAGAGACGATCTGGCGCACCACGCCCGAGGCTCCTTACCGCTGCATTGTTTTTCATTTTATTGTCAACGATCTTAACCGGCCGGTTCCGCGGGTAAGTTTCTGGCACTCCGGCGCCGATGCGGATATTGACCGGTTTGCCTCGGAAAGCCTCGGCCTTTTCCACGCACGGGCGCTGGATGCGGACGTGTTGGCGCTTTACCTTTACGGCACGCTGCTGCGTCACGCAATGGTCAAAAAAGAGACGCATTCCCGACGCAATTATCCAAAACCGCTCGACCAATCGCTGGACTATATCGGTCGTAATATCGGCAAACACATCTCGATATCAATTCTGGCCAGACACGCGCATGTCAGCAATTCGCAGATATTTAAACTCTTTCGCAACCACCTTGAAACCGCGCCGCACAGGTATATCCTTTTGCAGCGTCTGGCGCGCGCGCGGACCATGCTGGCCGGCACGCATTTGCCGATCAAGGAAATCGCCGCCGCCTGCGGTTTCAGAAATCTGGAGGTTTTCTATCGCCAATTTCGCAGGGCAGGCCGCGCGACCCCGGCCGAATATCGCCGAAGATATCTGCCTTATCGCTTTTCGAAAAGCGCCGGAACCAGACGAACAAAATAAAAACCGTCGGCACTAGGGGCGGCACGGCAATTTTCTGATTTTTCGGAGTCGGTGTTGACAACATACCCGCCAGGACAAAAACCAAAAAGGCCGCCATCAGGGAGCTTGAATCAGCCGGCTTCAAATTGAAGAAAGTCACAGGCGAATCATGCGCGGTCTTACGAAAAGTTTATTAAACTTGTGATTTACGCACGGCCAGATATAATTCCTTGGCATGGACAAAAACAAGTTGCTTGCTTACTTGAACGATATGGATGAAACGCTGGCCGAAGAAACCGAGCTTGTGGTTTACGGCAGCGCCGCTTTCATTTTGCTTGATGAAGACGGCCGCACGAGCCTGGATATTGACGTTGCCGCGCCATATTCGCGCGCAAATTATCCTGATCTTTGCCGGGCGGCCGAACGTTCGGGCTTGCCGGTCAACCCTGCGGACGACACTGCGCTTGATCATATTGAATGGATATCGTCTCTGCGTTTATGCCTGAGAAAGCCGCGACCCGAAGATGAAATTGTGCTTTGGCGCGGGAAACGCCTGACGGTCAAGACAGTTTCCGCCGCCGATCTTATTGCCAGTAAGTTAATCCGTTATGACGCCATAGACCAGGCCGATATTCAGCATGTTTTCAGAATGGCAAAACCATCCTTTAAGAGCATTAAATCGGCCGTGGACGCATTGCCGGAGCCTTTTAACACCGATCCGCTGGTTCTGGAAAATCTTGAAAATTTAAAAGCCGATTTGCGCATGTGGATGGACAATGCCTGATGAAACCAAGGGAACAACTCGAAAGAGTTTATGCTCTGGCTTTTGACCCAGCCAGCCTGAACGAATTATGGGGCAGGATTAAACGCCATGAAATTAAAGACATTGCGGAAACGGCAATCCTGGTGGACATGGCGTTGATGCTTCACCAGGCGCTTCCTGAAGGCGGATATGCCTCCCAGCGGGCATTGAAACGTCTTGCCATATACCAGGCCCGCGCCCGTTCGTTTGGCCTGCCCTGCTTTCTGCGCAACATCCGCAAGGCGCTGGGCGTTAATACGCCGATTAATCCGGGACCGGTCCCTCCGGGAATGGTCAGAGATATCGCTCTGCCGGAATTACGCCATCATGCAGCGGCAAGCCATCATCATACCGCCGGTTGTTCGTGTTGAGCGCCGCAACGCCGCAAAAGCATGAATATATCCCTTGTTCCTGCAACCGGAGAAATTTTCAGAAAAACGGATACCATCGGGCTATTTTTACGTCTATAGTAATAAACATCTTTTTTATTGGGACAAACATTGAGCACGCAATCCGAAGAGAAATTGATTGATTCCGCGTTAACCGGAGACGCAGGGGCATTCAATGGGCTTGTTGTCAAATATTACCGGCAGGTTTATGCGCGCCTTGCGACAAGAACCGGCAGTCATTTCGACAGACAGGATATTGTCCAGGAAGCCTTTCTTGCTGCCTGGCGGAGGCTGGCGCAACTGAAAGACAAGCGGAGCTTCGCGGTATGGGTTTGCCGGATTGCCGATAATCTCGCCAAAACATGGTATCGCCGGCAATGTATCCAGACGCAATTTGAAGATGCGTTTGAGCAGGTGGACCAACAAAAAGCTCACGACAACCGGAACGAGGATGATCTGATTATCAAGGCGCAAATGCGATCTGCCTATGGCGCCTTGTCGGAGCACCACAAAGAAGTGATCCGGCATTATTATTTCAACAATCACAGTTACGAGGAAACGGCGGCCATATTGAATATCAACGTGGATTCCGTGCGCAGTCGCCTTCAAAAAGCACGGATAAAACTAAGAAAGGAAATGAAACACATGACAACAAAGACAACCAACCGTAATGTTTTTGAGTTGAACAGGGATGATCTGAAAACCCTGCGAACAGCGGCGGCATTATGCGATACGAATCCCACAAGGCCTATATTAACCGGGGTTTTGCTTGAAGCTCACGGCTGTATTGTGGCCACAAACGCACGCGTCCTGGTGGCGCGAAAATCAGAGAGATTAGCCAACCTTGAGGAAAACATAATTATCGGCGACTGCTTGAAGATACCAGATGCTTCGCGCGCGACACTTGTCCTGGGCGTGGACGAGGCCGTACTGCGGGTTAAAGACAAGGAGGAAGTTTTCCCCGTCATCCACGGTCAATTTCCAAATCGCGAACAAATTCTGCCAAAAACCTGGCATAATAAAATCAGGATCAAATCGGCTGATTTCAATCGCCTGATTGATGAAATCAAGCCGCACCTTGACCCGCGCCATCCGGCCTTGAGCGGCTTCAAATATAACCCGGTAGTGGAGTTGTGTATTAATCCTTTAAATCTGGAATTATCCATGACAACCGAAAAAAATATGGGATACGGCCTTCTTGATCCAAAATCTAAATCAAAAATTAATTTTGATCAGTCATTGGATTGGAGATATAGTTCGGCAATCAAGTTCACAACCAAAAACAAAAAATCATTGATGGAAATACCCGCCATGCTCTTCAACTTCAGTTACATAAGCAATGCGGTAACGGCCCTATGCCTGAAACCGGACGAAATGATCGAGTTTCGAATAGCCGATGCAGACAAATGGCCTCTGGGCATCTTTTCGGCGTCCGATCCGGAACAATGGGCGGCGGTCATGCCGATGCGGAGATAGAAATAATGTCCGGATACAATCCGCGCGCCATCCGCCGGCCAAATCATTCTTTTGCGCCATAGCGCGCTTGTAAAGAAAGGCGATTGGTTATATTGTCTCGCATAGTAAACAAGCAACAAGGAGAGGAAAATACACATATGATGAAATATCGAATGTTTCTATTGTCTTTTTGTATGGCGCTCTCTCTGGGAGCATGCGCCGGAGAAAATTCGGATTATAAGTCGGAGCCTTTTGTGCCCCTCGTGGATATTCCGCGTCTGAAAGAGCCGCCAAAGTTGGACGGCGTTGTCAATAAAAACGAATGGGCAGGATCGGCTGCCCTGGATAATTTCCTGGCGCCGACAACCACCAACAGCGCCGCTCCGGCCACAAAATGCCGGGTCGGTTTCGATGACCAAAACTTATACATTGCCTTTCGTTGCGAAGTTGCTTCCAATACAACGCCTCAAGCGAAAATAAAAAAACATGACGGCTCGGTTTGGAGCGACGACAGCATTGAGATTTTTATCTGGCCGGATGGGGCAAAATCCTCATATGACCAGTTGGTAGTCAATTCCATAGGTACGCGGTTTGACACAAAATGTTCTTTTGATCCGGTCAGTTACCGCAAAACCGACGAGGATGGGACATCATGGAATCCGGAATGGGAAGCCGCAACCGCCGCAGAAAAAGACGCCTGGACAATGGAAATGGCTATTCCCTGGAAATCACTGGAAATTGAACCGAAGGGAATAAAAGGATTCAGGTTGAATATCTGCCGGAACGCAATTCCTTCTCCGGCCTGTCATTCAAGCTGGGCATATTTGCCTGCACCGGCATTCCACATGCCCGACCGGTTCGGCATTGGAATATGTTGTTTTGATCCTGAAAAGCGGCAGATCAAGGATATTACCGCAACAGGCTTGGGCATGGCCGGGCTTTTGTCGCGGGTTAAAGACGAGAAAGACGGCGGCAAGCGGTTTGTAATCGGACTGTTCTCAACTGCGGACGTCGCCAAGGATGTAGCGTCCAATTTTGTGGTTACCTGCCGCTTTGAAAGCACTGATTTTGATAAAGGCACGGAAGGCAAATGGCCCGAATCTCCGGAAATATCCAAAACATCAGGGGTAAAGAGTTATATCTATCCAAGCTCAGGATTGGCATTCCATCGCAGGAGTTTGCTCGTCAAAAAGGTTGCGCCTGGACGTTACTATTTTGAGCGTTCTTTCCACGGGCTGAAGCAGTCACCGTCCATATTGCGGTATTATGGCGGCATTGACTGGTCCGGGACATCGGTGTCGCTGATGAATGCACAGCCAACCGATCAGACAAATATGCTTAAAACCATCACCCAAGATGCCTGGCATGCCTCTCCGAAGCTGGATGATCACTACGTTGCGGTTGGGAATAAAATTTCCGGCAGAATATTTGCCGGTGTTCCAGCGGATGCCTGGTTTGACTGGTCGGAACAGGCCGCAAACGCGAGTAAAAACGGCAAAACATTTATATCGCCCTATGGTCTGCGGCTTATGCTTTACCGGCAGAACGAAACCAACAATCCGGTCTGGCAGCAGGATGTATCCCTGCAGCCATGCGGGACCGCTGTTTCAATTCCGGCAACCAACCTCGTCAAAGGCGTTTATACACTTGATGTGTTGGCTCGCGATCCGGAAGGAAAAACCCATAAAATAAGCTCCGAATGGAAATCAAAACGCGGTACATCAACAATGACACCTGATGTTCCCGTGGTCGTTCTGGAAAAACTTCCGGCGCCACTGCCGAGCGCGATATTGACCACAAACACGAATGCCAATGCGCCGGTACTGATCGGCAATCCTGCCAGGAAACAATTTCCAAAAGACGATATGCCCGACTGCCAGGCGCGAAGTGTTCATGACCTCCATTTCTTTGAAGACCGCATATACGTTGGTTCCGGCGACTGGAATCGTAATCGCGGTCCGATTCAAATCTGGTCTTTTGCGGCGGATGCCGAAGGGCCGGAAACGGAATTCACGGAGGAATTTACGGTGGATGACGAGTCGGTTGACATCTTCCGCGACTATAACGGCAAGCTGTATGTGCCCGGCATTGACTCCGCCGACAAGGTGGATGATCAGTGGGCGCTTGGGAACCTTTATATCAAGGAAAAAGGCAAATGGAGCAAATTACGCACGGTGCCGAACGGCATTCATGTTCTTGATGTTGCCGCATTGGGAAAAACTCTTTATGTTTCCACCGGCACTGAAACCGGCGCAGGACTTTTTGCCTCCCATGATGACGGCCAGACGTGGATACGTTGTCAGGGACCGGGTGCGCAGGAGGGAAGATTTTACGAGATTCTGCCCATTAAAGAAACTCTCTTTGTCACAGGTTTTCAATCCAAACTTGGAGCGTATCAATGCCGGGACACCACGATCGAAAGGCTGTTTTTGCCGTTGGCAACCGGATACACCGGAAACAGAGATCAAATATACCGGCTCAAGCAATATGGCGCCGGCTCTCTCTATACGTTGTTTCATCGCTGGGGCGAGGAAAACAGTCATCAGCCGCTTTACTGGCTGAGCGATCTTAAAGAAGGCGCAAGGTTGATCGAGGCGTTCAAGGATAAACAGGTTCGCGATATCGTTGTTCGCGGCAAGGTCTGTTATGTCCTGTGCGGTTCTCCTGAAAAACAGGGAGACGCCAGGGAATCGGCGTCATTTATCGCGCAGATTTTTTCGTCCGCCGATCTGAAAGACTGGATCTTGGAAGCAGAGGCAAAAATGCCGGCCTTGCCGAATTCACTGGAAGTCACGGACAAGGTTTTCTTCATCGGGCTGGCCAACAGCAGGCCCTGGCAGAGCGCGGACGTTGATTCCGGCAATATCTACCGTCTTTCCCGGATCAACAAATAATATCCTGCAATCGGAGCAAAAACAATGAAATCGAATCATTAGCATAACATATGATGCAGGTAAATCGGCTGAAGGTTGTTAGACTGTTAGGAAAACTGCGGAAAACCAATAAGGCTTTTGAGTATTTTTAAAATCATAGTTACGATTTCCGAAATGTTTTTTTCGTTTCTTCCTTCAGCCTACAGCCTAATCTTGCATCAACCTTGTCGTCCTATGGGACGACAGTGATTTTTTTTTCATAAAAATTATTGACACAAAAATTTTTTTTGAGAATCTTCTTGTCGGTGTTTGAAGGACGCCACGCCGACTGCCGGAAGAACTCAGGTCGCCTTCAGTAAAATAATGCAGAGAACCTTCTTTTCCCGAGATAGCAGTCGCCGGGTGTAACATGTCCCACAAGGACAAGAAAGGAGGGTCTCAATGACCCGGTTACCGTCAAACCCCAGCCTCAAACACCTCCGCCTTGAAGCAAAGTCCCTGCTGAAAGCGCATAAAAACGGAGACACATCCTGTTGCAGCATCCTTCGGCAGCTCCATCAATTCAAAGATAAAACCGATGTCGAAGTCGTGAGGGCAAAAGTTTCACTTCAGGAAGTCCAATTCGCTCTGGCAATGGAATATGGATTCAAAAACTGGACTGAACTGAAAAAAAGCGCCTTGAAAAGAATTTCTACCGGGCAATTCCTTCATATCCATCCCGGCGACGCGTCGGGCGAGATATTGCGGGAAAGCAAAATCCCGGGAGATGTGCTGGTCTGGAGGGAAATATATGTCGAGGGGCCGGTGCCGGGAAATTTACCTGAACGGGATTTCCTGGAAATACGCGCAAAATTCCTTGCGACGACCTTCGGCCTTGACTACGACGCCCTTGTTCAGGGCGGCTCTGAACGGCACAAGCGGATCAAAGAGGCTGACAAATATGATGAAGTTATTTTGTGGTTCGACGCCTGCATGTTCGATCAAACCATAATGATTCATCTCATGGATCTCTGTGCAAGGCAGCCGTGGGAAAAGACGAAACTGAGCCTGATTTGCATCGGTGAATTTGCGGGGATTGACCGCTTTTCCGGGCTCGGAGAGCTGTCCCCCGGCCAACTGGCTTCCCTGTTTGAAACCAGGCATGAGGTCACGCAAGAGGAGAAAAATCTTGCCGGAAAAGCATGGCAGGCATTTACCTCGGATGATCCGCGCGATATCGAAAAACTGCTGCAGGGCGACTGTTCGGCGCTTCCCTATCTCAGGGACGCCATGGTGCGGCACCTTCAGCAGTTTCCGTCGGTCCGCAATGGACTCAACCGGCTTGAAAACCAGATTCTGGCGGCCGCCGCATCCGGAGCGAAAAAACTTGGAGAAATTTTCCGGACGGTTTCGGACATGGAGGAAAGGCGTTTTGCGGGTGACACAAGCGTTTGGAGATGCATCCATCAACTGGCCGCGTGCAGGAAGCCGTTGCTGCTGGTTTCCGGTCCTTGCAGCCTGACTGAACTTTTGAAGATCAACTCTGGCGAGCAGCCGGACTTGAAAAGGAAAAAACGTCGTTTGTTTGAAGTTGACATCACGGAAATCGGGAAAGAGGCGCTTGCCGGCAGACGCGACGCCGTCGGGCTTAACGGAATCGATAAATGGATTGGCGGCGTTCATTTGCAGGGAGCCGAAGCCGTCTGGCGCTGGGATGAGGCAAACGGCAAACTCACCACATGAAAAGCGGTTGAAAACGTTTTATTGCCTATTGTGCTTTACGCCGCCATCGCAGGCTGGTAATGTGATGCGCTATCTGGGGGAACCATGGAAAAATTTTTTCTTATAGTGTTTACCGTCATTTGCATACGGGTTTGTTCATTTGCGGCTTCCGGCGCGAGCTCTGAACAAGTCATGACGTGGGCGGAGTGCGTGCGGGAACTGACGGGCAACAATCCTAACCTGTACGTGGCAGAGGAGAACATCCAGCTTGCGAAGACGGACGTGTGGCGGGCGTACACCAGGTTCGTGCCGTCGCTGGACGCTACGGCCAGTTATACGCGGGGCAACGAAAGACTGGACACCGGCTACCGGGTATCCGACGCCTATGACGGGGACATTTCCGGATCGCTCAACGTGTTCAACGGATTTCAGGACACCGCCAATCTGAATCAGAAGAGGGCCTCTCTTAACAAGAGTGAAACAGCGCTGAAGCAGACCAAGGCCGAAATATGCTACACTCTCAGGCAAAAATTCTTCAGCCTGTTGCGGGCGCAGGATCTGCTTGCGCTGAACGAAAAGATAGCGGCATTGCGCAAGGAAAACATGGAGCTGATCAAGATCAGATATGAAACCGGGAACGAGAACAAAGGCAACCTGATGCTTACCGAGGCTGAATACGCGCAAGCCTTTGAAAACATCGGAAAGGCGCAACGGTCCATCAGCGACGCGCAGCGGCAACTCAGCACGGTACTGGGCAGGCAGGAATGCGCAAAAGTGACGGTCACCGGGCAATGGAACATAGTCACGCCGCCGCAGACGCCTGATTTCGAGGAACTGGTCAAAACCACGCCGCAATACCGTCAGGCGGACATAGGACATTATCTGGCAAAGGAGGACGTGCGCATAGCCTACGGGGCGCTGTACCCGAGCGTGAACGTGACCTATGACTTCGACATGGTAAACGACAACTCCACCTACGTTCCCCTGGGCGACCAGTGGAGCGTTGGGGCGCAGGCATCATTCAGCGCGTTAAGCCTGCAACTGACGGACTTTTTGAACATACGCGACGCCAAGATCAAGCTGCGGCAGAACGAGGCGTCTCTGAGGAACACGGCGAACACCCTTTCAGACACGCTGAAATCGGCGTTTATCGCGTGGCAGAACGCGGTGGTGGCATATAAGATATATGTCAAACTGCTGGAAGCGCAGCAGATGAGGTATGACATAGACCGGATCAAGTACGAGAACGCGGAGTTGAGCTTCGAGGAATGGAACCGGACGCAGAACTCGTTCATCAGCGCGCAGGAGGATTTGGTAGACGGGCAATACGCGGCAGTGGTGGCGCATGCGGCCTGGGAAAAAGTCATCGGCAATTCGGAGTTGCCATAATTCAAGGTATAGGAATTTCAAAGTTCATGTAGGGCGCGAGCTTGCTCGCCGCCGTTTTGCATCGGATTCGGGACGGCCTTCGCAAGCGAAGGCCCTACATGGGACGTGAACAACAGTTGCGGCTTTGCCGCCTAATTTAACATGAAAAAGATAATCATAACCGCATGCATCCTTCTCGTTCTGGCCGGCATAACCGTTGGACTTTATTTCACCCTGAGACATGAAGATAAGAACGAATACGCTGAGGTTAAGGTTGAACGCGGGGACTTGAAGTCGACGGTTTCGACGACCGGGACAATCACGCCGCAGAACCGGCTGAAGATCAAGTCCACGATAGCGGGCCGGATAGAGGAAGTGCTGGTGGATGAAGGCATGTCGGTAAAAAAGGGAGATATCCTGGTCAAATTGAGTTCGACCGACCGCGCGGCGCTGCTGGACGCGGTACGCTCCAAGGACGCAAGCAAGCTGGCGCAATGGGAGGACGTGTACAAGCCCATGTCCATCATAGCGCCGATAGACGGGGACATCATAGCGCGTGACATAGAGCCGGGCCAGACCGTGGCAACAAGCGACAGTCTGCTGGTGATGGCGGACAGATTGATCGTGCAGGCGCAGATAGACGAGACGGACATAGGACGGGTCAAGGTTGGCCAGAAGGCGGAATTCACGCTGGATGCCTATCCCACAAATACGATAACCGGACATGTGGACGCTATAGCCTACGACGCCACCACAGTGAACAACGTGACCATGTACTATGTGGACATATTGCCCGGCAAAGTGCCAGCCTTCATGCGCAGCGGGATGACGGCCAACATTCAGATCCTGACGGCGGAGACGAACAGCGTGCTGCTTCTGCCGGCGGACGTTGTGGTCACGAGAGATAAGGACAGTTTTGTGAGGCTGGTGGGCCCTGAACATAAAGAGGTGAAAATCGTCACGGGGATGACTGACGGGAAAAAGGTGGAAATCAAATCAGGCCTTGATGAAGGGGACGTGGTTTTAAAGGCAATGATGCGGCTGCCTCAGGCCAAGTCAAATGGCAGAAATCCGTTCAGTCCGTTCCAGAAGAAAAAATGATTCATCTTTCCAACGTATGCAAGACATACGACCGTGGGGAAATGGCGGTGCACGCCCTGCGTGGGGTGACGCTGGACATAACCGAGGGGGAGTTCGTGGCGATCATGGGTCCGTCGGGATCCGGGAAATCGACGCTGCTGCATGTTCTAGGGCTTCTGGACGCGCCGGACAGCGGTTCCTACAGGCTTTTCGGCCGGGACGCGCATGAATTGAATGACGACCGGCTGGCGGAAATGAGGAACAGGAGCATCGGATTCGTGTTCCAGCACTTCAACCTGCTGTCGCGGACCACGGCGCTGGAGAACGTGATGCTGCCCAAGTTGTACGCGCATCAGAGGGCCGACCTGAAAGAGGGGAAGGAAATGCTGGGAAAAGTGGGGTTGGCGGACCGGATGACGCACAAGCCGAACGAGCTTTCGGGCGGGCAGCAGCAGCGGGTGGCGATAGCGCGTGCGCTGATCAACAGTCCGAAGCTGATCCTGGCCGATGAACCGACGGGCAACCTGGATTCGTCCAGCGCGGTGGAGATCATGGAGATCATCTCGCGGCTCAACCGTTCCGGTTTGACGATCGTGATGGTGACGCATGAGGAGGACATAGCGAAATACGCCCGACGCGTGATCCACATGCGCGACGGGATGGTGCAGAGGGACGAGCGGAATGACGCGTACCGGAAATCGGAAACTGGCAATTCTCCAATCGAAAATCGAGAATCGAAAATCGAAAATTCTTCTGTCGGCTGGGCCGCCCTGGCCGCGGGAGCGCAGGCCAACGTCAGGCAGGCGTGGCGGGCGCTCTCCGCCAACAAAGTAAGGGCCGCACTCTCGATGACCGGCATATTGATAGGCGTGGCCGCGGTGATCGCCATGCTGGCCATCGGTCAGGGCGCCAAGAAATCCATCGAGGACCAGTTCGCCAGCTTGGGTTCGAACCTGCTCAGTTTACATTCAGGCCCGCCGCACAACAGGGGAATCGCCATGTCGGAAGGCATGGTAACGCGTTTTACGGATAGCGACCTGGCGGACCTCAAACGCGAAATCAATTCGGCCAGCAACGTTATCGGAATAGTGCGGGGCCGTGGACAGGCGACCTGGGGCGGCAAGAACTGGAACACGCAGATAATCGGCGCGGAACCGGTTTATGCCCAAATGCACGCGTCGGCGCCTGTAGTCGGACGGTTCTTTTCGAACGAAGAACAACGCTCAAAGGCGCGTGTGGCCGTAATCGGCGTTACGCTGGCGCGCGAACTCTTCGGCAATGCCAGTCCTCTGGGGGAATTCATGAAGATCAACAAGGTGAATTTCCAGGTCATCGGCGTATTGCCGGAAAAGGGGGCGACCAAGTTTTGGGACCAGGACGACCTGATCGTCATCCCGCTTTCAACTGCCATGGATCGCTTGCTGGGTAAAAAGTACCTTGACTACATCGAAATCGAGGTTGACAACTCCGAAAACATGGACAGCGCCGAGCAGGATATCCGCAAGCTTGTTATCCGCACCCACCGGCTGCCGGAATCCAGGCATGATTCCTTTCAGATTCGCAATCTTGCCGAAATGAAGGAGGCCTTTACCGAGACCAGCCGGGTCATGTCCTGGCTGCTGGCCGCGATTGCGGCGGTTTCCCTGCTGGTGGGCGGCATAGGCATCATGAACATCATGCTGGTTTCCGTCACGGAAAGGACGCGCGAGATAGGCGTGCGCAAGGCCATCGGCGCAAAAAACCGCGACATCATGGTCCAATTTCTGATAGAGGCGCTGGTCGTGAGCCTGGTCGGCGGTTTTGCCGGCATACTCTTCGGCTGGCTGATCAGCCTGGCCGTCTCCACTTTCGCGGGCTGGGCATCCATGATAACTTCTTTCTCCATAATTCTTTCGGTCTCCTTTTCGGCCGGCATCGGCATTATCTTCGGCCTCTGGCCCGCCCGCCAGGCCGCGCAGTTGAATCCGATCGAGGCTCTGAGATACGAATAATCCCTTCGCCCCGCTGTCGCAAATCGGGAAAAAATATTCGCAAATCGCGGTGGCGCCTTCCATCCCGACATGGTACTTTTCCAGATAAAGCATGAAGAAACCTTTGCGAGCGTGCATCATTGGAATTTCGGGGTATGGCGGCAGCCATTACCAGGCGCTGCTGCAACAGGTCGAAAAGGGGGAAATGGCGGTTGCCGGCGCCACCGTCGTCAACCGCCACGAGACCGGAGAACAATGCGCGAAATTGGAATCGCTGGGAGCAAAAATTTTCGGCGACTATCAGGCCATGTTGGCAAAACTCTCCGGCGGGATTGATTTTTGTTTTATCCCCACCGGCATTCCGTTCCACGCCCCCATGACGATGGCCGCCCTCCGGGCGGGCGCCGACGTACTGGTCGAAAAACCCCTGGCCGGTGCGCTCCAGGATGCGCTTGCCATGCGGGAATGCGAACGCGAGACCGGCAGGCTGATCGCGGTCGGTTATAATCACATGTATTCTCCGTCAACGTGGCGATTCAAGGAAATGCTTCGGGAAAGGCTCGGCCGGATCACCGTCATCAAGTGCGGCCGGATGGGATACCGGCTGGACAGTTATTACGCCCGCAACGGCTGGGCCGGCCGGCTGAAAACCGGAGCCGCTTGGACGCTGGATTCTCCCTTCAACAACGCCTGCGCCCACCAGCTTAACCTTATGTGTTTTTTCGCCGGAGATTCACTGGGGGAATCGGCCTCGATTGACGGCGTCCAGGCCGAGCTTTCCCGGGGCAACGGCATGATTGAAAGCGCTGACACGGCCTGCATGAGGATCGTCACGGCAAACGGAATCAAACTGTATTTCTACACCTCCCACTGTTCCAACGGACGACACGCTGATGTCATGGAAATACGCGGGGAATTCGGCACAATAACGTGCCGCGCCGGCAAGACCTTTTTTTCGGCAACCGGCAAACCGGAGAGGGAAATTCCGGAAGAAGTCGGATGTGCGCCGGTTGAAGAAATCGTGGAACAGACGAAACGAAAACTCGAAGGCAAAGACGCCTTTTTCTGCGGCTCAAAAATGGCCGTCGCGCAGACGATATGCGCCAATGGAGCGCATGAATCTTCCGCGATTTATTCCGTCCCTTCCGATATGATTGTTCGAATCCCGCAGGAGGGATCCGTCAGGACTGAAATTACCGGGATTGACGAAGCCATGCAACGGGCCTTCGATGAGGAAAAACTCCTGAGTGAAATCGGGGTGTGCTGGGCAAAACCAGGAAAAATGGTTTCCATGAAAGGATATTGCCGTTTTTCCGGCGGAGCCGCTTGATAACTTAATTTAATCAGGGGTGCGGGCCAGGCCCGCACCGGAAGGAAAGGATATTGCTTCATGAAAAAAAACACTCGGATTTATGAAGATGCCGGCCGGTTTGCCATGGCCATCGGTAACCTGAAATTCCGCAACAACTTTATCGTGGCTTCCGGGCCGACTGTCAAATTGAAGGAACAGTTGGTATTGGCAGAGGAAAGCGGCTGGGCCGGGGCGAGCTTGAAACTGGCCTTTGAGCCCGAGCCTTACATCAGCCTGCCGCCGCGTTACAGATGGTTCGGCAAGGAAAAATACCACGCGTTCACCGCCGAAAAACGGCTTACCTTCGAACAATGCCTGAAACTGCTTAAGGACGGACGCAAGGCGACACGCAATCTGGTGCTCTTTGCCAACATCACCTACACGGGCGACAAACCAGGCACGACTGGTTGGGAGGAGATGGCAAAAAAGGCGGAAGCGGCCGGCGCGCACGCCATTGAACTCAACATGTGCTGCCCCAACATGTCCTTTAACGTGACTCTCTCCGAAAAAGAGGCAAAGAATACGGCGCAAACCGGCGCCAGTATGGGGCAAAACGCGGTTATCGTCAGCACGATCGCGGAAGCCGTGAAAAAGGCGGTCAAAATTCCGGTCTTTGTCAAGATCACGCCCGAAGGCGGCCATATCGCCGACGTTGCAAAAGCCTGCTTTGAAAAGGGCGCTGACTGCGTGGTTTCTGTCGCCAACCGCCTGGCAATCGCGGACTTCGACGTTGAAAACGTCAATCAGGGCCCTTACCGCCTGCAGGATGAGCCCACCATGGCCTGCTTTTCCGGCCCCTGGATCAAGCCGCTCGCTCTCAGGGACGTTTACGAGATCCGTAAAAAAGCGGGTGTCACCCGCTTCATCCAGGGCACGGGCGGAATAGCCTCGGCGAGGGACGCCGTCCAGTTCATTATGTGCGGCGCCGATCTGATCGGCGTCTGCACCGAGACCATGCTGCGCGGATTCGACTTTCTGCCGAAGTGGCTCAAACAAATGGGAGAATTCATGGATTCCCACGGGTTCAAGAGCTACCGTGACTTCCGGGATCTTGCCGCGCAAAGAATCACTTCCGCCGACAAATTGACTTTGCACAACGGATATGCGGAGGTTGATCCGGGGAAATGCAACGGCTGCGGGCTTTGCGAAAAAATCGGCCACTGCAACTCCATTGAAATAGTTGACAAGAAAAGCAGGATAACCAAAGAAAAATGCCTGGGTTGCTCGACCTGCGTGGATATCTGCCCGCAGGGAGCGATAAGCATGGTGAGCAGCGGAAAAATTTAAAGATATTACCGCCCGCTGCGCTAGAGACGCGGAGAGCACAGAGAAAAAGGAGCAAGTATTTTTCAAAAGAATCTCTGCGGCCTCTGCGTCTCTGCGGTGAAAAAAATACAAAATTGAATTATGAAAACATTGATTAAAAAATTACACCCTGAAAAGGTGACGGAAATCACTCTCGGCAAGGACAAATACGTTGACACGCTATACGGCTGTTTCCGATTGAACAATCCCAATGGCGATCCGTTTGCGGTCGAACGGGACGTTGAAATTATCGCGCGTAGCGGCAGAAAAATAAAAGTCAGGGTGCCTGGGAAAATGCGGATTGACCTGCCTGCGGACATCAAGGTCACGAACAGCCGCATTTTCAGCCTTGAAAAGATAGGCAACTATCGGGATGTCATGCATTTATTGACCATGCGCGCCGGGTGGAACCAGACCGACCGCGACATTTACCGCATGGTGGCTCTGGACCCGAACGGCACTTTCGTGGCCAAATTGACCGGCGAAGACTTCGACATTCCCGTGGGCACCTGCTCGACTCTGCCTCTCGGCAACAACAACACCTGGATCGGGATGATACTGGTACATCCCGAGGCGCGGCGACAGGGCATTGCCAATGCCATGATGCAGCATTGCGTAAAATACGCGATAGACAGCGGAAAAATCATCAACGGCCTGGACGCCACGCCCATGGGCAACACCGTTTACGGCGCTGTCGGGTATGTGAATTCCTACCGCATCTGGCGCTCGGTTTTCGAGCTTGGTGAATTCGCCGATCAAAAATATGACGGACATCACGTTTCCGCCGTGACCAGCAAAGACCTGGATGAAGTCATCCGTTATGATGCTTCCGCCTTCGTGGAGCGCGCCGAAATTATGCGCGAACTTTTCAAGGACAGCGGCGGGGGCTGCTTCGTTTATCGCAACGACAGCGGAGCGATCAAGGGGTACTGCTTTTCCCGGCCCGGCCGCATCCGTCCGTTTGTGGGCCCGTTTGTCGCCGACAGCGACGAAATAGCGCATGAACTCATCGTTGCCGCCAGCCAATTCCTTTTGCGCGATCCAAAAAATTCAACCGCTTTTATCGACACGCCCGAAAGCAAATTCGCCGACAAGGGCGTTTACGAGGAACGGGTCTTCGATCAGGGGAAAAAGCCGGGCGAACATCGTCTGATCAGCACGGCAAAGCCGGTGCGCGATTTCACGCGCATGTACCAGCTTGTCCATTACACCGAGGCGGACAAACTGGTCGAGGATTTTAAAAAAGCAGAAGGGCTTGGCAAGCCCTCGGCAAGGGTTGAATCGTTCCGGGAAACAATCTGTAAATCAACCATGAATTACACGGAAACTTTGGCTTTCATGGAATACGAACGCGAAAAGTTGCAGGAAAAATTCTGGGGCATTACCGGTCCGGAAAAGGGATAACGAAGCTTTTACCGCGGAGGCGCAGAGGACGCGGAGGGAAGAAAATGAATAAAAATCAAAAGAAAATGATCTTTGATTTGCCTCTGCGACCTCTGCGTCTCTGCGGTGAAAAAGTCTCTTTTTGAAAGGCAAAAAACATGACCAACAAAATCACGGTCGGAATCGTGGGCTCGAAATTCGCGGCGGATTTTCACGCCGACAGCTATTCCCGTAATCCGCTGGTCGAAATGACCGCGGTGGCGGCCATTGACAATTTGCAACCGTTTGCCCGAAAATGGAAAATTCGGCATACCTATGAAAATTACCGCGAAATGCTTTCAAGGGAAAATTTGGACTTGGTTTCGGTCTGCGCGCCTAATTTTCTGCATCGTGATGTGGTGCTGGCCGCGGCAGAAGTCGGGAAACACATATTTTGCGAGAAACCGCTCGCAACCACGTCCAAAGACGCCAGGGAAATGATATCCGCCTGCAGGAAGTCAGGCGTGAAACTTTTCTACGGCGAGGACTGGTGTTTTGCCCCGGCATTGAATCGGGCCATGTCAATAGTCAATGGAGGAGGTCTGGGCAAAATACTTTACGTCAAAGCAAAGGAATGCCATAACGGCACGCACAGCAAATTCGCCAAAAACAAAAAAACATGCGGAGGCGGGTGCCTCATCCATCTGGCCATTCATCCGATCGGGTGGGTGCTGCATCTCCTCGGCAACAGCGGTAAAAACCCGGTGGTGGAAGTGTTTGCCAAATGCAACGGAGGACTCAAGAATAACTACGTTCACAAAGAAAACAGCGGCGAGGATTTTTCCGTGGCAATCATGAAATTTGCCGGCGGCGAACACGCGCTGATCGAGGGTAATTATATAACCGTCGGCGGCATGGAGGACCGCGTGGAAATTTACGGTTCGGAAGGAAACATCAAGGCCGATTTGACATTCGGATCCTGCCTGAATGTTTATTCCCGTCCGGGCTACGATTATGCCGTTGAAAAGGCCGACAACACCCTCGGCTGGACCAGGCCGGCCGTGGATGAGTTTCACAATCTGGGCTACGTTGATGAACTGGCCTATGCCGTGGATTGCATTATGAAAAACAAGGACCCCATGTACGGGTGCAGTGGAAAACTGGGGCTGGCCTGCATTGAAATCATCGAAGCCATGTACAAAGCCAACGCCTCCGGCAAAACCGTCCATGGTAATTGGGGATGAAGGAAAAAGATTCACCGCCCGCTTCTCTAGAGACGCAGAGAACGCGGAAATAGGATTTTATTTTGATGCTTAATTATCAGAAAAAACAAAAAATGGTTTTGATTTACCTCTGCGACCTCGGCGTCTCTGCGGTAAAATATTCTTTGGAAACATTTCAACATGAATCATAAAGTAGTAATTCTCGACGACCGGTATCCGCATTACAACGAGGAAACCGAAGTGTTGAAGACTATCGGCATTGCGCCGACTATTACCAAGAGCGCTGTTCCCGACGAATTGGTAAAAGTTTGCGAAAATGCGGACGGCATCATCGTCAACCTGGCGCCAATCAATGCCGAGGTTATCGGCGCCCTGAAAAAATGTAAAATCATATCACGGTACGGCGTGGGCTATGACAATGTTGCCGTAGCCGAAGCCACGGCAAAAAAAATATGGGTGGCCAATGTGCCGGATTACTGCGGTGAGGACGTGTCCGACCAGGCTTTTGCCCTCTTTATGAGCTGTGTCCGCAAAATCGCCCTTCGTGACAAACAACTCAAGTCTGGCGTCTGGAAAACTCAGGCCGATGGGTCCCAGTGGCGCATCAGGGGCAAGACTTTCGTGTTCTTCGGGTTCGGACAGATCGCCCGCATTTTCTACCGCAAGTTGTCCGGATTTCAGTTGGGCCGCGTGTTGGTCTATGACCCGTTCCTCGACGAAGTTTTTATCCGCAATGTCGGGGCCGAAAAGGTTGATTTTGAAACGGCGCTGCGCGCGGGAGATTTCTTTTCGATCCACATGCCCCTGAATGACAAGACCCGCGGCATGTTCAATGAAGCAACATTCAAAAAAATGAAAAAGACCTCCATAATCATCAATACATCGCGCGGCGCGATCATTGATGAAATCGCTTTGTACAAAGCACTTTCCGAACGCTGGATCAACTCCGCGGGATTGGATGTTTTCGATACCGAACCGGTCAGGCCGGATAATCCCCTGTTGAAACTGGATAACATAACCGTCTCCGGCCATGTGGGATGGTACACGGAAGAGGCGCAAAGCGAATTAAAGCGCAAGGCAGCCGAAAACGTCAGGGACGTGCTGGCCGGCGGAAAGCCGAAATATGCGGTGAACCAAATCTGATAAAAATAATTTTACCGCCCGCTTCGCTTGAGGCGCGGAGACCGCGGAGATAGTTTTTTTTGATTTACTTCGGCGAACTCTGCGTCTCTGCGGTAAAAAAAATCAGAAAGGAAAAGACATGCAAGACACATTAAAAACAATCAATGAGCTGGGCATTGTGCCCGTGGTCAAAATAGACAGCGCCAAAGACGCGGTGCCGTTGGCAAAAGCACTGGCAGCGGGCGGGCTGCCCGTGGCGGAAATAACCTTCCGCACGTCCGCAGCCGAAGATGCCATCAAGGCCATTGCCGCAGAATGCCCGGAAGTATTGCTGGGTGCCGGAACGGTCATCAACGTGGAACAGGCTGAAAAGGCGGTGAAGGCCGGCGCCAAATTCATCGTCACGCCCGGGTTCAGTTCTTCCGTGGTCAAACACTGCGTTGAGCGGCAAATTCCGATCACTCCGGGCATCGCCACTCCCACCGAAATCCAGATGGCGCTGGAGCACGGTGTTGATGTGGTAAAATTTTTTCCGGCCGACGCTTTTGGCGGCATCAAAACATTGAAAGCCCTCGGCGCTCCATATACAGCCCTCAGATTCATCCCCACCGGCGGCATCACGGCCGCCAACCTGGCCGAATACATTCTTTTCCCGAAGGTGTTTGCCTGCGGCGGCACATGGATGGTCAAGGATGACTTGATCAAGGCCAGCCAGTTCTCCGAAATCACAAAGCTGACCGCCGAGGCGATAAACATCATGCTTGGCTTTGATCTGGGCCACGTCGGAATAAACATGAATTCAGCCGAATCGTCACTGCAGTTGAGCAAAGATCTGTGCGCCATGTTCAACCTGCCTTTGAAGGAGGGCAACAGTTCAAACTTTGCCGGCAAGGGCCTTGAGGTGAACAAGACCAAAGGCCTGGGCGCAAACGGTCACATTGCCATAGCCACCAATTCCATCACGCGGGCGGCGGCTTATCTTGAGCGCAAAGGCATTGAGATTGACGCGGCCTCCGCAAAGAAGGACGCTGCCGGCAATTTGGCGGCCGTGTATCTGAAGGGCGAATTCGGCGGTTTTGCCGTTCACTTGCTGCAAAAAAAATAGTCGCTTTCAGGAGAAAATATGCCGTTGCGCATCGGGCTCGTGTCTATAACTTTCCGAAAACTTTCGCCGGCCGAAATCATCGCCCTGGTGAAACAAACCCGGCTTACGGGCATCGAATGGGGCGGAGACATCCATGTGCCGCACGGCGACATAAAACGCGCGGAGGAAGTCGGCAGGATGACGAGGGAGGCCGGGTTGACAATTTCCGCCTATGGTTCCTATTACGACGGAAAGGAGGGGCTGTCTTTCGGGCCTGTGCTCGATTCCGCCGTGGCCCTGGGCGCGCCGTTGATTCGTGTCTGGGCCGGCAAAAAGGGGTCCGCCGCGGCCGGCGCTGATGACTGGAGTCGTGTCATTGACGGCACGCGTAAAAATGCCGGGGCCGCCGCAGCGGCGGGATTGCAGATTGCATTCGAATTCCACGCCAACACACTGACGGATACTCCGGAATCGTGCGTGCGGCTTTTGCAAGGCATCAATCATCCGGCTGTGCGCGCATACTGGCAGCCGCCGGTTGGGGCCGCTCCGGCAGATTGTCTGGCCGGGTTGAAAAGCGTCCTGCCATGGCTCAGCCGCGTCCACGCGTTCCACTGGGAAAACGGACAACGTCTGCCCTTGGCCAACGGAACAATGGGCTGGGCGCCATACCTGAACATCTTGCGCCAGTCAGGAATGGACGGTTATGTCAGCCTGGAATTCGTGCGCGACGATTCCCCGCAGGCTTTTCTGGAGGATGCCGGAACGCTGGCAGACTGGCTTGCCGGCGGCGGCAATGACGCGCGGATCGCGGAGAAAATTTCGGGAAAATAAGGATAAAAATACATGGAGGAAAAAATGAACAACAGAATAGTCACGTTCGGAGAAGTCATGTTGCGCCTGAAATCGCCCGGTATGGAACGCCTGTTTCAATCTCCGGTGCTGGAAGCCACTTTCGGCGGCGGAGAGGCCAATGTGGCGGTTTCACTCGCCAATTTCGGATTGAACGCGGCGTTTGTCACTGTCCTGCCGAAAAGTGAAATTGCCGCAGCCTGTCTCGCAGAGTTAAAACGCTTCGGGGTGGACACCTCGTTGATCGTCGAAGGGGCCGGGCGCATGGGCATTTATTTTCTTGAAAACGGGGCCAATCAGCGGCCGTCAAAAGTGGTCTATGACAGGGCAGGTTCATCCATTTCCCTGGCCAAGCCGGGAACGATCGACTGGCAAAAAGTTTTCAACGGCGCAACCTGGTTTCATATAACCGGCATTACGCCGGCCATAACACAGTCGGCGGCCTATCTTTCGCTTGAAGCCGTCAGGTCGGCGAAAGAAAAAGGCCTGACCGTTTCCTGCGATTTTAATTATCGCGGCAAACTCTGGAAATATGGCAAAACCGCGCCTGAAGTGATGTCCGAACTGGTCAAATACGTTGATATCGGCATTGCCAATGAGGAAGACTGCCAGAAGTCGCTCGGCATAAACATTGATGTCAAAGTGGAAAAAGGCAAGCTGGATTCTGAACAATACCGCATGCTCACGGAAAAGGTTTTGGCCGCGTTTCCGAACCTGAAGATGATTGCCATTACCCTCAGATCCAGCCATAGCGCGGACCATAACGGCTGGGCGGCCTGCTTGAATGACCGCCAGGGGTTTGTCGTCAGCAGGAAATATGAAATCACGGACATTGTGGACCGTGTGGGCGGCGGAGACTCATTTGCCGCCGGGCTTATTTACGGACTGATTACCGGTAAAACCGCGGAGGATGCGCTCAATTTCGCCGTGGCGGCAAGCTGTCTGAAACACTCCATTCCAGGCGATTTCAACCGTGTTTCTGCCGCGGAAGTCGCCGCGCTGGCCGGCGGAGAAAGCTCCGGAAGGGTTCAACGCTGACGTTCAAACGAAAGATTGACTTAACAAAAGCAATGCCTATACTGCCCGTATTTTTGCATCTGGAAGCCGAAAACAAATAACATAAATGACTGTTCCAAAAATTCTCAATGACTGGGAAAATCCGGGACTGTTGCATCGTAACCGGGAACCGGCGCGGGCGGTCATCTTTCCTTTTGCCGACGAAGCCGAGGCGCTTTCTGGGGTGGCGAGGCACGGCAGGAATTTTCATTTATCGCTCAACGGCTTCTGGCGTTTCCGTTATTGTTCCGCTCCGTTTGAAGCCCCTGCCCACTTTCACGATGTTTCATTCCGGGACGGTTCATGGAAAAAAATTGCCGTGCCGGGCAACTGGCAGATGCTCGGGTTCGGCCGGCCCAATTACACCAATATAAACTATCCGTTTCCGGTTGACCCGCCTTTTGTGCCCACTGAGAATCCGGTCGGACTTTATCGCCGGCATTTTAACATCCCGGCAGAATGGAAAGGACGGAGAATATTCCTGAATTTTGACGGGGTGGATTCCGCATTTTACGTCTGGATCAACTCCAAGGCGGTCGGGTTCAGCAAGGGCAGCCATCTCCCGGCTGAATTCGACATTACGCCTTACCTCAAGGCCGGGTCGAACTGCGTGGCCGTGCAGGTGTTTCAATGGTCGGACGGCAGTTATCTTGAAGACCAGGACATGTGGCGGATGAGCGGAATATTCAGGGATGTTTACCTTCTTTCCGTTCCCGTCGTGCATATCCGTGACGTTTCTGTACAAACCCGTCTTGATAAAAATTGCGAAAATGCCGTGCTTTCCTTGAGGGTCAAGTTGAAGAATTACGGCATCGGGCAAGCAAACGGCAAGACGATTGACGTAAAACTCCTCCGTCATGACGGGGCTTTGGCTCTGGAGAAAAGGATTGTATCGGGCATAAACATGAGAGGCGGGGAGGAGCAGGAGATTGACTGGCAGGCCGAAGTCAGGGCGCCCCTCAAATGGAATGCCGAGGAACCTAATTTGTACACATTGTTATTGAGCCTGAAGGATTTCAGGGGGAATGTGATGGAAGTCCGGAAAATCCGGATCGGATTCCGCCAGGTTGAAATACGCGATCAGCGCCTGTTTATCAACGGGGTTTCGGTAAAACTGCGAGGGGTCAACCGGCATGAATTTCATCCGGACCTTGGTCATGTGGCGCCGCACGAGAGTATGGTTCAGGACATACTTCTGATGAAGCGGCACAACATAAACACGGTGCGAACCTCGCATTATCCCGACGATCCGCGCTGGTACGATCTTTGCGATGAATATGGTATTTATTTGATAGACGAGGCCGACCTTGAAACGCACGGGTTCGGTTATGAGGCGGCGGACATTCCCGCGCGATTGCCGGTCTGGAAAAAAGCTTTTGTGGACAGGGCGGAACGCATGGTTGAGCGTGACAAAAACCACCCTTCGGTAATCATCTGGTCGCTGGGAAATGAGTCGGGATACGGCAAGAACCATGACGCCATGGCGGATTGGATACGGAAGAAGGATAAAACCCGGCCGATCCATTATGAGCGGGCCGGCGACGCCCCCATGGTGGATATTGTCAGCATCATGTATCCGGAACTTGAAAAGCTCGTGGACGAAGGAAAACGGACTGACGATCCGCGTCCTTTTTTCATGTGCGAATATGCCCATGCCATGGGCAATGGGCCCGGCAACCTGAAGGAATACTGGGACGCGATCCGGAAATATCCGCGTTTGATCGGCGGCTGCGTCTGGGAATGGGCGGATCATGGCATTCGCCGCCGGACAGCGGAAGGCCGCGAATGGTTCGCGTACGGAGGGGATTTCGGCGACCAGCCCAACGACGGTAATTTCTGCATAGACGGCATGGTATTTCCTGATCGGCGGCCGCACCCCTGTTTGGCGGAATATAAAAAAATCCTTCAACCGGTTGCGGTTGAGGCCGTTGATCCGCTTGGAGGAAAATTCAAAATCAGCAACCGTTTCGACTTTTTGTCCCTGAATTGTCTTTCCGGACACTGGGGACTTTATCAGGACGGCAAACTCAAGGGAAAGGGCGACTTTGAAGTTTCCCCGATATTGCCCGGACAAAACGCCGAATTTGTTTTGCCATGTAAACCATCGTGGAAAGACGAGGTCGGCGAATGGTGGGTCAACTTCAGTTTCACACTCGCCGTGCACAGGGGCTGGGCGCCGGCAGGGCATGAAGTGGCTGCGGAACAGATTGTTTTCACAATTAAATGCCGACCGCCTAAGCCGGTCAAACGCGGCCGTATGCCGGACTTGGAAGTGGAGGAGGCGCGCGACAGACTTTGTATAAAAGGGTCAAACTTCAGCATGAAGTTTGACCAGCACCTGGGAATCATCTCGGCATGGAGTTTGAAGGAAATTGACCTGATCACGCAGGGGCCGCGCCTGCAAATCTGGAGGGCGCCTACCGACAATGACCGTCCGCTGGTGGAAAAGTGGAGGGAATTCGGATATGACCGGATCCAACACAGGGTAAATGAAGTCAAAATAACTCGTGAAAGCGGCTCATCCGTTCTGGTTGACGTTCAGGCAATGTTGGGAGCGTTCAGCAATCCTCCGCGCCACATCAAATTGCCGCCGCTGTTCAGGGTTGAGTATCATTATGCCGTTTCCGGTTCCGGGGAAATTATTCTTGAGACCAGAGTTGACCCGATGTGCAAGGATCTCCCTGTTTTGCCGCGTCTGGGACTGCGTCTGCATTTGCCGCATGCTTTTGACCGGGTAAAATGGTTTGGCCGTGGGCCGCATGAAAATTATGTTGACCGGTGCGAGAGCGCTTTTCTGGGTATTTATGAAGGCACGGTGGAGGAACAACATGTTCCCTACATCAAGCCGCAGGAGAACGGCAACAAGACCGGGGTGCGATGGATGGCGATCACAAACGTCAAAGGTGTGGGCCTTTTGGCCTCAGCCATGCCGGAAAGAGCGGAAATGGAAGCCGGAGTTCATCACTATACTGCCGAAAATTTGACAATGGCAGCGCACGAGTACGAATTAATCCGGAGCAATGAGACAATTTTGAGTCTTGATTACCGCCAGAATGGATTAGGCAGCGCCAGTTGCGGCCCCCTGCCGCTGGCGCAGTATCTTTTCAATCCCGCGCCGGTACGGTTTAAAATAAACCTGCGACCTTGGAACCACTGAAGGACCGCTCAAGTTTTTTCACGGTTGGATGGACAACAACACAAACAAATCGTTCGCTTATGCCCCGTCTGGAAGCAAGCCGCATTAGCCCGCATTTCTCACACATTGTGTGAGGAATGCGCCCGAAGGGTTATCTTGAGCAAGGTGCGTCAGCCCCGCGCCGGATTAATTCGGCGCGCCACAGGCTCGCCCTCCCAAAATGTCCATTTTATATTCCGGGCAGTATTCAAAAATACCTTTGTTTTTCCGCCCGGATCAAGAAATCTGAACCTGATTCGCCTCGCGCGTAAAAAAACAAAAAAGTTTCTTGCATTTAAATAATACATGTAGTATACAAGTTACAAACAAATGGCGATATTGGAATTTTCGGGTTGATCGGCAAAAGATGTCTCTCAAGAAGAACAGCGATTACGTATATGCGGCCATGGAAGAGGACCTGGCGGAACAGATGGGCCGCGGCACGCTCCGGCCGGGAGATTGCATTCTCTCGGAAAATGAACTGTGCCGGAAATACAACATCAGCCGCGTGTCCGTGCGCCGCGGTATAGCCCGGCTCGTGGAACAGGGCTTGCTGCAGCGCGCGCCCGGGAGAGGCACGTTCGTGGCCGATCCGCACGCCAGGGAAACCGTTTCGAAAGGGACAAAAACATTGACGTTCATTGTCCCGGACATAGAGGATATTTTCATTTCCGAACTGCATGGCGGCGTGGAGGAGGCCTGCGCCGAAAACGGATACGAAGTGATCGTCCAGAGCTGCGAATGCCGCCCGGAAAAGGAAAATCAACGCCTGATGAATTTGAAGGATCAGGCGGTTGCCGGCGCCATCATTTTTCCGAATTGGGGCAGATTCAACACGGACGCCATTTTTTCCCTGAAACAGGAGCGTGTGCCTTTTGTGCTGATAGACAGGTATTTCCGCGATATTGACACGGATTACGTCGTGGTTGACAACTTGAAGGGGGCCTGCGACGCGGTGACTCATCTTGTAAAGCTCGGGCACAAAAAAATAGCGCATCTTTGCGGCGTGCCATGCAGTTCGGACGATGAGCGTGACGAAGGGTACAAGCTGGCCCTGGCAAAGGCAAAAATATGTTACGATCCGGATCTCGTATGGCGGATCGCCCCGGACCGCACTTCCGGAAGCGCCAGGTTCGAGCCCGACGACGTGGGCGGCTACGTCGAGGTCAAAAGGCTTCTGACGTCGAAAATGCGGCCGACGGCCATATTCGCCGACAACGACTATCTGGCCATCGGCGCGTTGAAGGCCCTGAAGGAGTCCGGAGTGAGGGTCCCGAAGGACATGGCCGTGGTGGGCTTCGACGATCTGAAGATTTCCGCCCTGCTGGAAACGCCGCTGACGACCGTGCGGCAGCCCAAGCGCGAGGTCGGAAAAAAAGCCGCCGAGATTTTGATCGAGAAAATACGCTCGGGAAATTCCGGCCTCGCCGGCGCGTTCAGGCACGTCGTGCTGAAGACCGAACTGGTTGTCAGGAAATCCTGCGTCGCCGGCGGATAAACGTTCGTATGAATTTTGATGAGCTATATTTTTTTACAGTATATAATACAGGTATGATACAGGTAGACAAAAGTATGGAGGAAAAATGAAAGCGGTTATATTGTCGGCGGAGTGGTCCCCAAAGGCTGATTTCGCGCTCGGTAAAAAGGATATTGACGGAAAGCTGACCTATCTTGGCAGCAAGGTTTGGCGCCATCCCCGCGTTGAAATTGCGGAGACTGGGAAACCGGCCGTAAAGGATGACGAGGTGCTCGTCAGGGTCAGGGCCTGCGGCATATGCGGGAGCGACGTGCACATGGCCCAGGCCGACAGGGACGGCTACATATTTTATCCGGGACTGACCGCCTTTCCGGTCGTCCTGGGGCATGAATTTGCCGGTACTGTGGCCGAGGCCGGGAAAAATGCGGTCAACAAGCGCACCGGCCAAAAATTTGCCGCCGGCGAACCCGTATGCGCCGAGGAAATGATCTGGTGTTCGTATTGCCGTCCCTGCGCGGACGGGTATCCGAATCATTGCGAGAATTTGCAGGAACTCGGCTTCAGCGTGGCCGGCGCCTTCACGGAATACGTGGCGATCAATGCGCGTTATTTGTGGAGTCTTGATGAATTGAAGCCAACCTATGGCGTGGGCGATGAGCTTTTTGTGGCCGGCAGCCTGGTGGAACCGTGTTCGGTTGCCTACAACGCGGTCATCGAGCGTGGCGGCGGAATCCGCGCCGGAGACAACGTAGTCATACTTGGAGGAGGTCCGATCGGACTGGCCGCTGCGGCCATTCTGAGAAGGTCCGGCGCTTCCAGGGTCATTCTCTCCGAGCCCCAGGTTGAAAGGGCGCAAATGGCCATGAAAATGGGCGTGACCCACATCATTAATCCTGAAAAGGAGGATTTTGCGGCACGGGTGCTTGAACTGACCGACGGATACGGCGCCGGTCTTTACCTGGAAGCCACCGGCATGCCGGACAAGGTTTTTCCCGGCATAGAACGGGCGTTATGGGAGGGACGTGCGTTGAACTCCAGAGTTGTCATCGTGGCCAGGGCCGACGCGAAAATTCCGGTTACCGGGGAGGTTTTTCAGGTGAGACGGGCCGCGATCATCGGCGCCCAGGGGCATTCCGGACACGGAACGTTTCCGCGGGTGATTGCCGCCATGGCGGCCGGCATGGACATGCGGCCGATTGTTACGAAACGCGTAAAATTGGACGACGTGCCGAAAAATATAATCGCCCTGCAAACCGACCGCAAGGAATGCAAGGTGACGGCGATAATTTAAAAGGAAATTTAGAAACATTGAACGTTCAACGCCCAACGTCCAACATTGAATGATCTTGATTTGAATGTTGTCCATCTTGGGCGGAAACAAGACACAGGAGGCACTGAAATGCAGAAAAATACAAAGGCGGTTGTGATGGCTGGGCCCGGCAAAATAGAGGTGCGGGAATTTCCAGTCCCAAGGCTTGAAAAGGGGGCGATGCTGGTGGAGATCCTGCTCTCCGGGGTTTGCGGCACGGACAAGCACGGGTACAAGGGCGAGGCGGTACAGTACGCGGGCACGGAACGGGAGATCAACGGTCCATATCCGGCCATTCCCGGGCACGAAAACGTGGGACGCATAGTCGAGATAACTCCGGAAGCCGCGCGGCAGATGGAATTTTCAGGTAAGGAGTTGAAGGTTGGGGACCGGGTCATCATAAGTCCTGATATTCTTTGCGGCGAGTGTTATTATTGCCGGAACGGATTCGGTTACACGTGGTGTTCCAACATCAGAAGTTACGGGCATCTTCTTTCTTCGGAGGCGCCGTATTTGACCGGCGGCTGGAGCAAGTACATGTATGTGTATCCGAAAAGCCACGTGTTCAAGATAGGCGATGACGTGTCGGACGAGATGGCCGTGCTGGCCGAACCAATGTGCGTGACTTATGGGTTGGACATTGCCAAAGGACATTCCTCGCTTCCCAACGAGGGATTCATGGCGGGAGACACGGTGGTGGTGTTGGGCGTAGGTCCTCTTGGAATGTGTCACCTTATCAAGGCGAGAATGCTGGGGGCCGGAAACGTGGTCGTCACGGACGTGTCGGATTATCGTTTGAAAATGGCCCGGGAATTCGGGGCCGACCATGCCTTCAACGCCGGGTCGCACAAGCCGCAGGAAATCGGCGCGGCCGTGAGAGACATGACCGACGGCCGCGGCGCCGACTTGGTGGTGACGTGCACCGGCATGCCCAATTCGCTTCTGGAGGGAATCGAGATGCTGCGCAAGGGCGGCACCCTGGTGGAGGTGGGCAGTTTTGTTGACAAGGGGGAGATTCCGATCAACCCGCACAGGCATCTGTGCTCGAAAAACATCCGTTTGATCGGGATGACGAACCTGGCGTATGTGGGTTATCTGCCTTCGCTGAAACTTATGAAGGCGCACTCCAGATTTTTCGATTTCAACAAGCTGGTCACGCATACCTATGGTCTGGAAGATGCCGAAAAAGCCCTGTTGAAATCCATGGAACCGTATTCCATGAAGGTGGCGGTAAAACCGAATTAGAGAAAAAAATATGTTGTTGGCGATCAACGGAGCGACCACGTTAAAATCCACCCTGGAGGCCGATATCGAAGCGGCGGGCCGGGCGGGGTTCAGTTTGCTTGAACTGACGCTTCCCAAGCTCGGGGAATATCTGCGGCATAATTCCGCCCATGATCTTGCGGGGCTTTTTGAAAAGAACCGTGTCAGTCCGCTTTCGATAAACACGTATGAAGGCGGAACGCTTTTCAAGGATCAGGCTGAGAAAGTCGCGGCCAGACGGCGGTTTGTCGAGATATGCGCCCTGGCGCGAAGCATCGGCTGCCGTTACGTTGTGGCGATTCCCTCGTTCCTGGATCCGGAATGTAAAATTTCCGGCGTGGAAATCGTCGGGAGGACCTCGGAAGTTCTGGAGGAATATTGCGCCATTGCGTTCGGATACGGCGTTTGCGTGGCCTTTGAATTCCTGGGTTTCCGGAACTGCTCGGTCAATAACATGAAAATGAGCGCGCAAATCGTCGGACGGGTCGCGGCGGAAAACATTTCCATGGTGCTGGACACGTTCCATTTTTTTATCAGCGGCGCCGCGCCTGAAACGCTTGAAAAGGCGGAGGTGGAAAAAATATCCATCGTGCACATCAATGATTGCGAGGATTTGCCGAAGGACGCGTTGGAGGACAGGCACAGATTGTTCCCGGGGGACGGCGTCATTCCGCTGGATAAAATATTGGCGGCCCTGAAGGCCGGCGGATACGGGGGGGGCGTTTCGGTGGAATTGTTCAGGCCGCAATACTGGGAATGGGCGCCGGAGAAAACCATGGCCGTGGCGCGCGACAAATTGACGGAAGTTTTGAAAAAATCAGGTTGCGGGGGCATCTGATCGAACCATGAAGCTTGGAATAGTCATATCCACCAATGCGACGAGTTTTTCGGCCGTAAGCCACGGCGCCGACCTGGGGGAAACCGCAAGAAAATGCGCGGAACTGGGTTATGACGGCATTGAGCTGGCTGTGCGCGATCCGAAGTTGGTTGATTGCGGACGGTTGAAAAAAATTATTCGGTCGGCGGGACTCGATGTGCCGGCCATAGGCACCGGCCAGGCCTTTCTCGACGAGGGCCTGAGCTTTATTGACCGCAGGAAAGGCATACGTGCCAAGGCCGTGGCCAGGATCAAGGCCCATGTTTGTTTCGCGGTTGAATTCAATGCGGCGGTGATCATAGGACTGATCAGGGGCCGCGGACATGGAAACGACGCCGAGGAACGCAAACGTTTTGAGGAGTCCCTGGACGTGTGCGCGGAATTTGCCGCAAAAAAGGGCGTGGCGCTTTTCCTTGAGCCCCTGAATCGTTACGAGACGAGGCTCATAAACAGCGTTGACGAGGGTATAGACCTTGTCAGGAAGCTCAAACACGACAATCTTAAACTTTTGATAGACACTTTCCACATGAATATCGAGGAGCCTTCCATTTATGGAAGCATGGTGAAGGCGAAACCGTGGATCGGCCACGTGCATTTTGCGGACAGCAACCGCCGTCCACCGGGCTGCGGCCATCTGGGTTTTTTGGATGTCCTGGAGGTTCTCAAAGGCATCGGTTATAATAAATATGTCTCGATGGAAATGATGCCGTGGCCCGATCCGGACAGGGCCGCGCGCATGAGCATCGAATATGTGAAAGGAATGACGGCATGAGCAAAATATACGACAAAGGCGAAAAGATCGTAAACGAATTGTTCGAGAAGGCGGAAAAGGAGTTCAGGAAGGAAAATTATCTCACCCCCTACGAATATATAATGAATCATGGTTATGACGCCCTGGGTGATGATGAAATCGCGGCTGTCGCCGCATATTACGGTTATCCGCAGCCGAACCGTTTGAACGATCCGAAATACTTTTTCTGTCACGCGCCCTTCGGCGACGTTTATCCGGAGATATTGAAGAGGCGCAGCGTCATCTTCGTGACCGGTTCCATGGAACTGCACGGCGCCATGAGCAATCTTTTCCAGGACGGTCACCAATGCCTCGCGATCGCCTACGCCATGCGCCAAAAAACAGGCATCATGCTGGCTTTTCCGACCGGCGCCGGCTCGCATCCCTCTCATCATTGTTACATGCCGGGCACGACCATCATCCCGGAGAGAACGCACATAAACACCATTTTCTGGAACATGGTCGGCCTCTACAATATGGGCTTCAGGAACATCATCAACCTGCAGAACCACGGACAGGAATACGTTAACCAGCACGCCATACACAAGTTCGGCAAGACGACGGGCTGTCCGGCGATCATCATGGAGACTGAATGGTATACCTGGCAGATGAAGGGATTCGATCCAAGGTATAAATCCTGTAAATTAAAATCGCCTTTCATCCATGCGGACGAGGCGGAAACTTCCTACCAGATGGCCACGGGCCCATCCGAGACCGTGAACATGAAGTACGCCGTCAAGACCGAACCGGCGGGTTCGTTGAAATACAGTCCAACCACCAAGGCCGGCGCGCTGACCCCCGGCATTTCGGTCTGGCACCAGTTTTATCCTCAGGGCATGGAATGGAAAAAAACTCCGGCCGGTGTGGTCGGCGACCCGACCGGCGCCGCGCCGGAAAAAGCGATACGCCCCTTGTGCGTTTATTCCATGCAACTGCATTTTTACATCAAAGAGAGCATGGAGGTGGTTCGGGACGATAAAAAATTCCTGAGCGATGATTTTTGCCTTGCGCCGATCAATGAAGTAAGGGATTATGCGCTCATGCCGCCTTATGAGTCCATGCTGAAGAAGAACAAGATACCTTCGAACTCGAAGTGGAAATCAATCTACCGCCACCCCTCCATCATGGCCATGCTGGGGGTGGATTGAGGAAAGGATGACTAATGTTGACGTTGGAGCCCATCGTTTTTTCCGAACTTCCCTGTCACGATACGTGCTGGTCGCTGATCGGCGGAGTTGACGGAAATCTGTATATAGGGGTATGCGGTGAAATGACCGGCGGCTTGAGCGCGTTTATTGCCTCGTACGATCCGCAAGCGCAAAAGATCGATTAC